>Ga0302275_10000474_pt1 | contig 45413 bp, 36 predicted proteins | sample III_Bog_N2_2_FD_200229 | JGI IMG/M metagenome (GOLD analysis project Ga0302275, IMG submission 200229) | Peat permafrost microbial communities from Stordalen Mire near Abisko, Sweden - III_Bog_N2_2 | ecosystem: Environmental > Terrestrial > Soil > Wetlands > Peat | place: Sweden: Abisko... | reverse complement strand
TGCCAATGTTCGAGACCGTCGCAAACACGTCCTTCACCGTCTGGTCCCATTTGGCGTTGCCCGACCCCTTCAGCCATTGCGATGCGGTGAGGTTCCCCTGCTTGTCCACGTTCACCGCAACTTCCGCAACGTACTGGTCGTCGTCCAGATTATCCGGCCGGTCCCATTTCGAGCGCAGGGTATATTCCATGTAACCCTTGTACAGCTGCACCGGGTCGTTTTCCGAGTCCACTTCTTTGCCGTAAAATCCTTCCATGGCCGGCAGTTCCGCCGGCGGGGCGATGACCGGCACCGCGACGGGCGCTTTCACCGTCTCGGTTTTCGGCGCTTCAATCTTCGGTGGTTCCACCTTGGGCGGCTCGATCTTCGGCGGTTCCACCTTGGGTTTGGGTGGTTCCGGCGGCTTTTCCTTCTTCACCATCTCCACCGTCATCTTCTGCACTTTCTTGCCCAATAACCCTTCCTTGGCCGCGAAGTAAAACAACACGGCCACCAGAATGCCATGCACCACGGCCGAAATGATCAGGTTCGCCTTCGACGAGTTCTTTTTCTTCTTGGGTTGGGATTGCGGGATCATTGGCTGATTTCCGTGGCCAGGTCCACTTTCACCAAATTCACCTGCTGGCAGATGTCCAGCACCGCCCGGATCTGCCGGTACTTCGTCTTGGCGTCACCGCGGATGATGACGTTCAAGTCCGGGTCCGCTTCGCGATAGGCGAGCAGCCGGCGCTGGAGGTCGGACAGCGGGCAATCGTCCCGGTTGATATACAAGTTGCCGTCGGACAGCACCGAGATGTAATACGCCTTGTGCGGCGGGTCTTTCTGGTGCTTGGACGCCACTGGCAGGGTCAAATCCATCTTCTTCACCGGCGGAATGGTCGAGATGATGAAGATCACCAGCAGCACAAACGCCAGGTCCAGCATGGGCGTGATGTTCAGCTCCGTCAGCGACTCATGCGCGCTGTGCGAACACTTTTTCATCGCCAGCTCCTAGTACTGCGCGGGCGACTCATGGCGTTTCAACGCGCCGGCGATCTTGTCCTCGATGTCGCGGTTGTCCACGTAGGCGTGCTCAATCTGGTTGGCATAGCGGGTGGCGAAGCCGTCCAATTCCTGCGTGATGTGCCGGATGGTCGTCACCATGAAGTTGTAGCCGAACATCGCCGGGATGGCCACCAGCAGGCCGGTCACCGTGGCCACCAGCGCAGCCGCCACGCCGGGGGCCATGGCCGTGAGGCTGGCGGAGTTCGACGCGGCGATGCCGGCGAATGTGGACATCACGCCCCAGACGGTTCCCAGCAGGCCGATGAACGGACCGCCGGCCACCGCCGTCGAGAGCACGATCATGCCTTTCTCCAACGACATCGCCTGCGCCGACGCCGCCTCTTCCAAAACCACTTTCACGGCTTCAAACGCCGCGTTGCTGATCTTCGTCGTCTTTGCCCGCGCCACATGATCCGTGTTTCCCTCGCCAACGCTGGTCACCGGCGGGACATTCTTCATCTCCACCGGGTTGTTCTTGAGGTGATAGAGAACTTCCTCCGCGCCGCGTTCGTAGAGCGCGTAGGCGGGTGCACCGTCGAATTCCTCGCCCCGCTTCTTGATGTCCAGCGGGTCGCGCGTCGAGGCGTAGGCCGCCATGAACTTCCGGGTGGACTTCCGCGCGATGGTCAGCTGCCGGAACTTGGTGATGATGATCGTCCAGCTGAACAGCGAGAGCACGAGGAGCACGCAGACAGTGATCTTGCCTTCGGTCGTCGCGTTCTCGATGGCATAGACGGCCGCATTGGCCAGGATGGGTTGGAGGGTCGTAATCATGATTATAGTTTTAGTTAAAAGTTTAGGACTTTAAGATACAGGCAAACGTAGCAGAGGGCATGGCGTTCAACATGCCACCGGATTAAATCCTGACGCCTAGGTCCACTTGAAAAAGGGCCGACAGGAGACACCTCATCCGTTGTGTCCGGCGGCCAATTTTAAGAATTCGCATTGGCGAAATGATGCAAATGCAAAGAAACGAATGCATGACGTATTAGTTACAAATAGGTTACAAGCAAGCAACCGCAGCGGGTTGGGGGGCCAAATGAAACCTGGAACCTGGAACCGGAAAGCGAATTCTTCCAGCTCATCTATGCTAGTTTGGCGACGAACCGCGCAAGGCGACTCGGCGAACACGCGGCGCCACGCTGGCGGCGAGCTCCAAAATTCAATAACCGCCAACCGAATCTGACCGTTGGCGATCAATTTCAAATGGGATTGACTCCAGTCCAGTCGATACGAAGCCACCAAAAGCATACTTTATGCTACTTCAAGCTAAGCGGACTTACATCCGCGGCTACGTTTAAAAGGGGAGCGCCATTTTCAGTAGAGCGCGGCCGCAGTCAATGTTAGGCGGACAGTCCGCTGCCCGCCGGAGATTCCAATGCGGATGGCGGAGGGCAGGGCGGATTTTTAGCCACAGCGGCGGCAACCTGATGGGACCAGTACTAACGTACGGAACGGAAACCTACGACGATTCGGCCATCAGGTTGCCTTGGGTAAAATTACGGTCACGCGCTTAAGATGCTGTAGAGCCGGCTTTTTCTTTTTATTAACGTCATCTGATCCGTCGTCGCTGCTGGCGACTTCCTGCTTGGCGGTGTCACTGGATTGAGCGGCAGCATTCTGGGTGGCGGTCGTAGCAGTGGCGGGAGCAAGGGTTGATTGAGACACGCCACCACTGCCAACGACATTTTCCGAAAGCAAGGTGGCGCCGTCAGTTTTCGCCCCCCCTGTATTAATACCGCCAATGCCCACCACGGTGCCGGAAACGCTTCCGGAACCGGAAAAATTGGCCGAACCGCCGGAAAGAACCGTGCCGTTGAAACTGCCCTGGGCGGAGATATTTGCGTCCTGATGGGAAACGATCAATCCCTGCACGGCGCCCAGGGCGGAGATATTGACAGTGCCACCGACGACACCGCCTTGACCCAGCAGAACATTCCCTTCCGGCACGAATACCCCGTTGACATACAAACCTGACTCATTGACATACAAACCCGGAGACAATTCCACGAGCATTGTAGAATAATTGACGCCGGAAGTGCCGGCGGACAAGTTAACGAATGGGCCGCCAAAAATGGATTGATCCAGGGCGAACTGGGAGATGCCGCCCAAACTGGATACGATGTCGCCATGCGGTGTCAAAATGGTGATGTTCCCGGGCTGCCCATTGCCACCCGGGGATTGAAATTTGGCCGTGGGATATTCAGCCAGAACGCCGCTGCCATAAGGAGCGGGATCCGCCGCCAACGAAGCCGCATCAGTCAAATCTCCAAATTCAACCGAAGCCGGCAAACTGGAGCCACTCACCCCGTAGACGATCAGAGCGAGGTTGGCGCCAGAGCCAGCGTTCACATCACCATCATAGGATTCTACAAAAACGTTGCCGCCGTTAAAAGTGGCGATGCGGGCACTACCAATATTGATATTACCGTTGGCCGTCACGTTCACATCGCTATGTCCGGAAGTGTAAATGCCATAACAATTGTCGGTGGGAAAGACAAAGCTGCCCTGGCTCAAATCAATTTCTCCGCCAGCGGCTACAGAAACGTTGCCGCCGTCACGGGAGTAAATGGCGGAAGTAGCCATGCTCAAACTTCCATCCACGCTCACGTTGACCGACGCGCCCCCCTCGGCCGCTTTAGGAAGTTCGGACTGAAGCGTGGCGTAATTGAACCCGTCACCATATAATCCGGCAATCGAGAAGCCGTCCGAACCGATGCCGTCCGTATTGCCCAGATTGATGGACGCCGCGTGAATATTAAACTGGCCCGGTCCGCCCACCTGATAGCCAAAACCAGGGGTTATCGAGGAACTGGCATTCTGGCTTTCGGCATAAAGGGTGGCGATAACCGGGGCGGCGCTGAAATTATAAGAGATCGTCTGGAGATGTCCGCTGGGGTCAATGATAGGATTTCCCCTGGCATCGGCCACGAGCACCGTAAATGTGCCTCCTTCCAAAGCGGCAACCTGGCCGGCGGACAAACTGGACATTTGCCCCAGGAAGCCGATTTGCTGGGAATTGGGATCGTAGACAAACCCCGGATTGCTGCCGTAGGCTGTTAAATTGAACGCGCTGCCGGGAAAAAGCAGATATCCTTTGGACTTTAAATATTCAGCCACGGTGACGCCATTGGGCAAACTATTGGCATTGAAGCTAGCCAGGCTGGCAACTTGGGCGGGATCCACGGCCAGATAAAACACCGAATCCCAAGCGCCTGGCTGCGCCGGATTGGCGCTCGTGATCCCGGAATTCAATTGGGCAAATGAATACAACGGGCTATTATAAATATTTCCGACCACATTGATCGCGGTGACGTCCGTGGGAAGTAAGTTGATCCCGGCAAAGCTAGAATTAATCAGGTCGCGGCCCACGGTAATTTGGGTCGCCTTGGTGGTGTAAAGATTTACATCGTTGATGCTGCCCGAGATGGAAATATTGACGGGGTTCGGGTTATTCTGCTCCGCCTGCAGATTATTGTTGGGATCACTGATGCCAAAAGTGGAACTATCATCTATCCAACGGACACTGGTGCTGGCAGACATTTCCAAGGTGGCCGAAGCGGAAGAAGAATAGGGGTTTTGGGAGTTGGGTATTCCGAAATTACCCCCATTAAGGGTGGTGATGTTCAAATTTTGATCAGGGGACGGAAATAAAATCAAGGTCGTGTCCAGAATAAACCCACCAGAGCCGGCAATGACATTCAGGGATGGAGGAAACAGGGCTTCAATTGGAGTACCGGCTGCGCTGGGCGGGGTATTTGGAACATTCGCAAGATTATTATTTGCGTCCCCAATAAACTCGACCGAATTACCCGCGTCCAAAAGCAACGCCGCCATGGGATCATAATTAAAATAATGATAGCCAGCATAATTGTCTGGAGAGCTGCCGCTATTTTTTTCACCAAAAACCCCATTAGGATTCCGCACATCCTGCACATAAATGCTGCCGTGAGGGGCAAAAACACTCCAACTGCCGTTGATCAGGCTTAGGGCAAAGCCATCGGCTATTTTGTACGTATAATTTGGGTTGTTCGGATCCGACAAAGGTGCACCGACATTCCCCCCGGCAGAAATAGTGCCAACGCCGTCGGCCAGAACATAATGTCCATAGATATTCCCACCAGCGGTGATCGTGACATTGCCCGGTTGCGAGCCAAAGGCACCGGTGCCGCCATCAAACTTGGCGTTGGCATAATCACTTTGAACCGGAAGGAAACTGATGACATTGCCACCAGCGGCGATGGTGACATTACCACCTGCCGCTGTGCTGATACCACCTAGATTGGCCGTGTTGACCTTGTAATAAGGCGCGGCGGTCTGACCAAAGAGGTATCCTTGCACATCATTTCCGGTATTCACATCGCCATATTCCGTGGTTACGCTAATACTCCCGCCGGCGAGGGTCCGGATGGCACCACTGTTGACAATCACCTCATTTGGGGCCGCGAGGGAAATGCTACCGTTTTGGGTTTGCAAGGTAGAACCGCCGTTCAAATAAATGCCGTCCTCACCGGAAGCAGGCAGGGAACCAGAGGCCAAGGCAGTGCCGGCCGTAAGATTCACGCTCCAGTTATTGCCAGCTTTAAGGCTATTATTAAAAACAATATTGTTGCCGGCGGTCAGGGTCAAGTTGGCGGGTGTGCTGGCAGGGGCCAACGACCAAAGTGTGCTTAACGTGATAGTGTCATTTGCCTGAAGGTTTAATTGTGAAAGAATACTTGGAAGAGTCCAACTTGAACTAATTAGAATGTCGTCTGCCAAAACCGTGAACTGAGAAAGACCGCTACTGGTGATCAACGTATTGTAGGCGGTTTCCTGGGCACTGTCCAACGTGATGGTTGTGGGGTCAATGGTGAGTGCCCCCCCGGAAAAACCATCCGCACCCCGGCCATTAATTTGCGATTTTACCCCACCCAGACTGAGGGCGGAGATTTCCAAACGGCCACCATTACCACCCTGCGCGCCGCCGGCAATGCTGATGGTCGAACCGGCTTGATCGGAGAAATTGTTGTCAGACTTGATCGTAACGGTGCCTCCAGAACTGGTGCCCTGCACATCACCTTGCGCCGAAATAGTGGAACCGGCCCCCAGAGCAACGGTGTCACTGGCAACCAGTTCGATGGTGCCGTTGACATTCCGGACCGAATTGGCCTGAATCAGCCCGTCTTGATTCACGGTTTTGGCCTGCAAAGCGATGCTGCCGGCATCCGCAATCAATTTGCCTTCGTTATCAATTGAGCCTTGCGGCAGCGTGACGGCGGCGCTCAATCCACGACCATCCGGGCTGGTGGAAACCAGAACCGTTTCGCCGGCGTAGAGACCGACCTTGCCGCCTGGGGCGGAAATGGTGCCGTGGTTCTCAATATCACTAGCAATCAAAAAGGCTGAACCACCGCCGGCCACGTTGATCTGGCCATAATTAATAATTTTGGCGGTCGGCGGCGGGGCGCTAAATGACCAAGCACCGCCGCTGGCAAGGTCGGGCATGGGGATGGGCGCGGTGGTCATGATCAGGCCATGAGTGGTAATCGAGGCCTGGCCGCCGACGACAAACCCAGATTGGTTTTGCAGCACGACGTAGCCGTTGGCGTTGAGGTTGCCGAGAATCTGCGAGGGATTGACATCGTTGATCTGATTCCACGCCACGGAAGTGGACGAAGGTTGGACAAAGGTCGTGGTTTGACCAGCTCCAATGTTAAAACTTTGCCAGTTGATGTAGGCATTGGCAGAAGTCTGATTGATGGTCATTTGCGAACCCGAAGTGCTGAACGAAGCCGCACCTTGGGCCACGATACCACCGGTGGGATTGGCGCAGGCCAGCCGGCCACCCAACTGCCACAGCAACAGCAACAGGACGACCATGTTCAACTGACGGATTGAACGGGCTGAAAACGGACAAATCAACTTGGTCATGGCACGCATCAGGTTTGACTTTAACACGCCGTTCGTGCCAAGAATGTTTTTTTTAGTGACATTTTGGTGACAATTCAAAACTGCGCCGTCAGGTCGAAATTAAAAAAAGGCTGATAAGACTTGGTGGTGGTGGTTTCCAACAGAGGCAGGGAGAACAAGAACCGGGCCTGCCAATGAGAGCCGACCGTGGCCACGCCGCCAAAACCGGTTCCCCACAAAGCCGTGCTGCCGGGCCGTCCCTGAGGATCCAGCAAGTATTCCTTGGCGCCGTCCATGAAGACCGTACCCCGGATCATCAGCGGGGCGTTGCCGGCGACATAACCCACCAAATGCGGCGGGGTCTGTTGTTCGATGGAGCCATGCCAGCCGGTATCGCCAAACTCCTCGCCTTCATGATAGCCCCGCACGCTGTTCACGCCACCGATGCCAAACTGCTCGTTGCTGATCAATGGCTCGCTGGCCCACTGACCGTCCGCCCGCAGCGTGGTCGTCCAGTTGGTTTGGATGGCGAACGCCCACGTGAAGCTCGGGTTGAAGACAACCCAGTGGCCGGAGGACTTGGATGAACCACTGATGCCCTGTAAATTGGCGAGGGTTCCCGAATACCAGACATTGCCACTGAGGCCAAGCCCGAAGCTGGCGAGCCCAGCAGAGCCATTCATCGTGGCGTCGTAGCGCAAAGCCAAGGGCAAGTAGCGAATATTATTGATGGTCGTTGGCACGGGGGAGTGAGCCACGGAGACATTGGTGACGGAAATGCCGCCGGCAACATTCGTCTCCACGCTGTTTAAAGTAAAAACATTGGTTTGATAGGTAGTTGATTGATAAGTTTTGAAGTCCAAACCCCCGGAAAAGCCGGCGTGAAAATTCGCCGATGACGGCGCCGGGAGACTCAGCCGAAAGCCAAGGTCATTGTTAACCGTCAAACTCTGCTGCACCACAGTTTGGTCCAAACTATTGCCGTTGGTGGAATAAAGATTTTTGGAGGATAAGGTGTTGAAACCCGTGTCAATGGTAGCCCGACTGGCAAAAAAATTCAACTCCGGCTGGCCGGAAGGCGGGGGCAGGTTGAATCTTCGGGTGGCCTCATTGTAACCAAACGTTCCGGGTTTCTCCGCGATGATGTCTTCAACCGGTCGGGGTCCGCCCAAGGGAAGACGATAAAACCCGCTGTAGGTGGCAATGAGCGGCTGGTCGTAAATATTCCAACTAGTTGGATTGGAGGTCACCTGGTGCGTAACGCTATTACTGCTATTGGCCGTGGAAGGAACGGTCTTATATTGCTGCGGCGAGAAGTTATATTGGATGCCGAACGAATTATCCCGCTGCCAGAGATTGTTGTAAACGACCGAAGAATTTACGCGTAAAGGGGGGGTGCCCGGCGAACTTTCATTGTTGAAATCCACCTTGCCGTGGAGCGGCAACTGGTCTTTGACTTTCAAGGTGAGATCGCTGGTGCCGGGTTCGAGCCCCGGTGCAATGACCGGATAAATCTGACGGTCTTGATTTGCATTGGCCTGATTCAGTTCATCCTGAAAAATCAGGCCGTTCAAAATCAGGTTTGTGTGCAGGCTGGGCAGCGCGCGCATCACGTTTTCCGAATTGAAGTACCGGTTACCCTTGACCTCGATGCTGGCCAGCCGTCCTTCCGTCACCTGGAGCTTGACGGTACCATTGGTAAGCTTCTGCTGGGGGACGCCCACGGACACGGTGACGAAGCCGCGCTCGCGATAGGCGCCCTGCAATTCCCGGACGGCAGTGCGAATGCCGTCAAAACTGACATTTGTGCCAAAAGCACCGTCAATGTTGGTGAGCGCATTGCCCATGACCCCCGGCGTCAGCACCGTGTTGCCATTGACCAGGTATTTTTGCACCGCAAACCTCGGCCCGGCATTGGTGGAAACCACATGGATGCGCGGGTCCTTGGGCTTGACGGTGAAATCGGCCACGGCCATCTGCCGCAGCAGTTCGGCCTCGGCCTGGGCGATTTGCGCGGGCGTGGCCGGCGGCGGCGGGGCGGGCGGGATCGCGTTGGTGACGGGTGGCATTGGCACCGGCTCGGCTGGCGAAACAACGGCGGGGGCCGACGGAATCGCGGCCAATTCTTCCGCGTGACCGGATCGCCAGTAGCATCTGCCGGACACCACGATCTGGGCGAACGCCCCGGGAAATACAACCATGGTTACTATGCCGTTGGCGATCCGCTTCTCGGCAATGACGATATTCATCGCCGTGAAACCCTGCCGGGAATATTCCGTTTGCAGATCTACTGCCGCCCGCACGATTTCATCCAAGCTGACATTCGTTCCGGTATGACTGGCCAACAATGTAACCAGCCGGTTGGTGGCCAGCGAGGTCCGGCCCTCGATCACATACGATTGGACAGCATAGCGACGCGCCATACTGGCTGCATCCGCCGTGACAGGAGAGCCGGCGGAGACGGCCGGTTCGGCCGCGAGCAAGCCGCCACGACAAAAACAGAGCAGCAACCAAATAGCCAGACCGGAAATCAAGCCGGAGGGAAGCTGCCGGCCGGTCGTTGAAAAATTTTTCCGGGTCATTAAATGGGAAATTATGGTCACAATTCACCGCATAGGGCGGCGAGGTCGCTTTGGCTCGGGGCGGCGCATTTTAATCAAGGTTCATGGCAAATTATAAACGCCAACCCGGCCTGCTGACAGGCCCGGAGCTGCCGTTGCTGAACAGGCGACAAAATGGGCCACTTATATTACGAACTGCTGTCGGAATTGTGACAATTGGGAAACAATAAAAACCCACCAGACCGCGCGGTTGAACTCCCAACGGCGGAACCGGCCGTAAGAAAACTGGCGTGGCCACGGCCATTTTCAGACGCGCTTTGAATTTCCAGGGAAAAGGCCGGGTTTAATTTCCGGCCAATAGGCCGGACCGTCCGCCAAAACAGTTCACCGGCATTTTTCCGAACCGACACGCATTCGTAACCGGCGTCATCTAGGCTTTCCCCCATTTGGGGAGTGCAAGCTGTGCCGTGTCCAATCGGACACGGACGATTGAATTATTAACAAATGAAAACGGTCACCAAATCTTAAAGCCATGAAGAAATCAGACTGCCCGTACGAGCCGCACCTGACCATCCGGGAATTTACGATACCGGCGGGAGGAGAATGGGCAACGCGATTTTCCGGCTGGTCGGTCATTCAAATCATCAACGGGACGGGGTATTACCTACATCCGGAATCGAACCAAGAACTGGAAACTGGAGCGGTGCTTTTAATGGCGGAAAAGGTGAAGGGAAACATCCGCGCCAGCCGGCTGGGTGATTTGTCACTGTGCGCGTACAGTGTCAGGCCGGTACATCTGAACGGATTAATCACACTGCCAGAACAACATTTGCTGGCAACCGCCGCCGGTGGCAAGGAAACCTCCATTCAAATTCTTCCGCCGCACAGCCCGGTCGCAACGAAAATGCGTGGTCTCCTGGCGGGTCGGGACCTTGATGGATTTGTGCTCCGGTTAAAGCTGCTGCAACTTTTTGCGGAAATCGTAGGTGATGAACTGGCGCAAACCCGTCCGGACGAAGTCACGACCGATGCGAAACAAAGATTCCAACTACTTTTGAAGCAAACACCATTGTCCGAACTGCTGGAGATGGATTTCAACACGGTGGCGGATAAAATCCACTGCACCCCCCGGCACTTGAGCCGGATTTTCCATGAACTGGTGGGGATGTCATTTCTCGATAAGCGCGCCGAACTACGGCTGGCCCGGGCGCGTGAACTCCTGGCAACGACTAATTCCAAGATTGTGGATGTGGCCTTGGAAAGCGGCTACACATCCTTAAGCCTGTTCAATTTGATGTTTGTTCGCCGTTTTGGAACCAGCCCCAGCAAATGGCGACAAAAAAACGGGGCCAGGGTTGAAACCCACCGCAATCAAAAGAATGGCCGGCGCCCAGGCACACACCAAGGCGCAGTCCTTTTGCAACGGAAAGCCCGGATTCCCGGCCACGCGGCAGCTGCTATTTGAAATCGCCGTCCTCCCGTGTCCGTTGGCTGCCTTGAGATAAGCTCTCAGGTTTTTTGTTCGAACAGGGTTAAAAACAGTCCCACACCGCGGTTCTTCAAAAGACAAATCACCGGGCGCTGGCAGCGACCGGTGATTTGAAAATTATGCAATTTTAAATAACCCGGCTCAGGGGGTTTTGATACGGTAGAAGTTGTTGCCAGTCGGCGCGGTGTTGGTGTAGATCACCGGAACGCCGCCAAACGTGCCGCTGCTGTTGGTGATCCACCGGGCCACGGGGATGGTTACATTGGTGCTGCTCAACACTTCGTAGGGCTGGCCGCTGGTGCCACTGAAAGTCAATTGGAAGTTGCCACCAACTATCTTCGGGGCACCGCTGATCAACGGTTGGCCATAGACAACCTGGGTCAACGTAGGAGAATTGGTGCTGCCGTAGAAGGTTGAGCCTGCGCCAGCATATTCGGCGGTGATGGAGTGGCTGCCGGCGGCCAGGGCCGAGGTGCTGTAGGTGGCCACGCCCGACCCATCCAGAACACCGGTGCCAAGAACCGTCCCGCCATCCTTGAAGGTGACAGAGCCGGTAGGTGTGCCCGTGCCCGGAGCGACCACACTGACGGTTGAGGTAAAGATCAAATTAAACCCAAAATTTGCCGGATTTAGGGAACTGGTCAGCACATTGGTGGTGCTGGCGGTGGACGAAGCCACGTTGTAAGTCACAACTCCGTTTGTCCCGAGGGTAAATTGGCCGACAAGAGTGGTGGTCACACCATCATTAAGCACGGACCAAAGACTGGCCACAGCCTGACCGGTCACGAGTGGATTTTCATACACGGCACCGTAGGAAGAAGTCAGCGGCGTAGAAACCATCTGTTCATACCAGCTGTTCTGACTTGAATCGCCGGCAGCGACTGTGCCAGAACTCCCGGCCCCGGCGGAGCCGAACCAGCCATAGAGGGCTTTGGCCGAACTGTTCAATTGGCCAAATTGGGTGTTGCCAGTGACTGTGGCGGGAGTGGTGCCAACCGCGACGCTGGTGAAGGCTGTTCGGGGTGTACCAGAATTAGCAAGGTTGCCGATGACACCCCATTGAACCGCGGTCAAGTCGTAACCGGCACCGGAGAGCAACGTGGTGAGGGCAGGCCACGTTTCGCCATCGGCAAGCCCTGATTCCGGGCCGAGATCAAACATTAGATCAGTACCGGAACCGGTAGTGAATCCAATGATCAAGTCACCCGCGGGATAAGTTGCCGCCTGCGCCCCCGAAACACTGACCAAACCAAGGACGGCGAGGGAGGCGGCTTTGCATAGATTTTTCATTTTAATTGATTTCAATTTGTTTTCGGATGATTTGTCGCTTTTGATTTTTGTTAAAACAAGTTCGATATGATAGAGGCTTGGCCGTGCCGGCTCCAAGCGGTTCAGGACATGGAACAATGTTATTAGGACATGCTCCAATTCATTTGTATGTCGTGATTTTACAATTGTTTACGGCGATTGGAATTCAGCAAATGCGGCTTCCGAAATAAAAAACGCCGATTTGTAACATGGATCCGCTTTTTGTCACAATTTTGGCACATTTGCGGGTAATTTTTCACATGACGCTGCCGGTAAATATGTGTTACAAATCGCTCATAAAAATGACACCTTGGTTTTCAATTCAGCGCATGACCGTCGCTGCCATATTACTGGTTTTGATGCAAACAATGCCGGTGAGTGCGGCGGATGAATTCACCCTGGACACCGCCCGGCAGGCGGCGAAGCAGGGAAACGCCCAGGCAGAGTATTTTCTGGCAAAACATTATGAAAAAGGCGACGGGTTGCCCCAGGATTATGCGGCGGCAGCCGGCTATTTACGCCAGGCGGCGGAACAAGGCCTCGCGAATGCCCAAAGTGATCTGGGGACGTTTTTTGCCAACGGACTGGGAGTCAAACAGGATGATCAGGAAGCCATCCACTGGTTCCGCAAGGCGGCGAAACAGGGTGATGCCCTGGCCCAGTATATATTGGGCCTGTGTTATGCCGAGGGACGCGGGGTAGCCACGAATTTCCAGGAATCCGTAAAATGGTACCGGCAGGCGGCGAATCAAAAGCAACCGGATGCGCTGCTGGCCTTAGGCGACATATATCTGATCGGCAAGCCCGGGGTACCGGCCGATCATAAAGCGGCTGGCCAATGTTATCGACAGGCGGCGGCACAGGGGCGGCTAAACGCGCTAAATTCCTTAGGTTACATATACGAGAATGGCGGTGCCGGCGTGGATCAAAACTATGAATTGGCCATGAAGTTTTATCGGACGGCGGCGGAGAAGAATGATGCGGCGGGCCAGATGAACCTCGGCCTAATGTATATGGAGGGCACCGGGGTGAAAACCGACCAGATCGCAGCCTACCAATGGCTTTATCTCGCCGCCCATAATGGCAGCGGGATCGCGAAACATTACCTGGCGCAGTTGGAAGGAAGGGATCCGCTTAGCAACGGTTCGGGGCTTACAAAGCCCCAGATTGAGGAAGCCATCCGCAGGGCCAACCAATTCAAGGCTTCAATGATCAATAATCCAACAAAATAAACGACCTGGAGACCCTTACAGAAACGTTCCCCGAGGCTGGCCCCAGCCAAAGAAGCGGTGACACGCGGCCGCACTACTGGGTGGTTGAGGCCCTTTCCAGGCGGTCCAACACTTCCACGGCGGTAGGCGGGTGGGTGGCATCAGGCACGGGACCGGTTGCGGCAGTTGGAGCAGAGGCGGCAGTTGGAGACGTATTATCCGCCGCCGCCAGTTGATAGTTTTCGAATGCGGTTGCTCCAAGCATGGCTTTCAAGAGATTATCGGCCTTAGGCTGGGCGTTCTGCCAATTTGCCAGATAAGCCGGATCGTTCGGGTCCTGATTCAACCCGCCAATTTCGTCTAAAAAGTTTTGACGCACGTCGTTAATGACTTGGATTTGCTGGCTGCTCATTCCGATTACGGGAACATCCTGCAAGGCGAGCGGCAGGGAAATCGGCGCGGATGGGCGGGGACGGTGGCCGGAGGCTGGGGCAGAAGACGGCTGATCTTCATTATGTAAAGCCTGGGCGGGAGCAGGCACTGCATCAGCCGTCAACGACGGACCGAGATGCAAGCCCAGGAAATCGGCGATCTCCGCCGATTCCTGGCCGGGCAGGCCCCGTAATTCCGCCTCCAGCGCCTGTTCGGAACTGTAAGCGGCCAGACGGACTGACCAGGGACGGCTGGCGAGATCCGTCAGTTTTTGCTCCAAGGCCCGACTACGGTTCAAGTAGGCGGCATCCACATCCGCGGTGACGATGGCGCGAAGCGTTGGTTCGGGACAGCCGATGGCCCGGAGATTTTTGACATAAATATGGTAATTATCGGAATCAAGCTGGCTCCAACGGAATGGCTTCGGTTCCGGACGGCTCGAGATTTCGCGCGTGGCGGCGGGTGGCGCACTTGTCGGCGGCTGACTTTGAACAACCTGAGACCGAGATTGGGAAGCCCGCTGACCTTTCAGCAACGCAAAAATCAAAGCGCCCATCAAGGCTACGTTTAATAGAAATGAGACTTTCAAAATCTTATTCATGAATCGTCTTTCGATCTTATCTTAGCCGTTGCCAACAGAATGACCTCGAAACTTAGGGAAACCTAATGTGCGACTTACGTGTCATTCACCTCATAAGCAGCGCTGGCAATCAAAGGAAAATGCCGGCGTGGACAATTGCCCACGCCGGCGCTAATCAAACCACAAGAAAATATCTTTTAGTTGTGGGTGGGGATGGCCGTGGGACCCGTGCGGCTGCAATGCATCTTGTCCAAATTGATGGCCGTGACGTTGTCAAAAATAGTATCGTGACCAGACGCGATGACCTTGAAGTTGTTATACACCTTTTGAGCTTCGGTGCCGGCATTAGGCGATTGATAGACATACTCGTTGCCCCAGAAGCTGTATTGGCCGTTCACGACGCCCGCCACGCTGAACGGGACGCCATTGTAGGAGAGGCAATAGCCGGGGCCAGTATTGCTGGGGCCAGTGGCACTGATGCTGCCGGATGCAGTACCTGCATCACTGATTCCAACATAGCCAATCAGGGAGAAACCGGTGGCGGGGCCATTGGGGGTCAGGTCAGTTGCCGAAGTTGTGTTAACCTTCAACGCGCTCGCCACGCTGCCGCCGCTGGAATAGCCGAAGTCGCCTTCATAGGTTCCATCAGAATTGATGTCCTGCATCACACCGGAGCTATTGACTTCAACTTGATTCGGCGAATTCAAGATGCCAAAACCGGAGTCACCGAAGGCATTGACTCGCGTGCCGGAGGAGAAGTCGCGACCGGTGACATAAACAAAACTGGTCAAATCATTGCTACCGGAGAAAACGGCAATCGGGCAGGCACCACCAAGGGCCTGCTGAATCTGGACATCAGACACGTTGCTGCCCTGCCAAAGGCCATTGTTACGAACCCAGGCGAAGGTAATGACACCAACCTTTGTGCCGTTCGCAAGTGTGGGCTTTTTCGTCCGAGAATATGTCTGGAGATTATCCGCCATCGCCAGATCAACGTTTTGCGGGGTGGTTAAAGAAATAATGTTGTTACTTGAATCACCAGAGGCAGTATCTAGCATGAACTGTTCCTGAACCACGCTGTTCGAACAAATGTCCAGAATGCCGGCTTCAGAACCGGACCAGTGGCATTTGACCAAAGTGGTTCCGGAGCCACCGACGAGCGTGCCGGAAAAGTTCATGTAAGTGTCTTTGTTGGGGGTGGTGCCCGTAAGCGCGCCGGCACCGTCACCGGCAAAAGTCGGGGCCGCCGTGAAGACTAGTCCGGGGGTGATCAGTGCATTGTAAGTGCTGTTACGCATGGCGGTGGATCCGGTAAAGTAAACGGTGCCCGCTTGTGAAAGGCCGGTCAGGCTCAAGCCGAGCGCGACCGTCAGAATGGATTTATTGAATTTCATATTACTGTATTTGATTTTGGTTGTGTTATTTGTTTAACTAATTTGATTCTTGTTTACTGCTTCTAAGTTTTGTCCGATGGTTCAGGCGTGTTTGCGACGAAGTTGATTACGAAAGAAAAGTGCGAGGACACCAGCGCCGCCGAGCAGGCTACAGGTGCCGGGTTCAGGAGCCGTGTAAATCATGGTGTCAATCGAGCCGCTCAACTGGAGGCTGAAAGTGCCCAATTCGCTCCCGGCCGTGTTGTTGTTCTGGACGCTAAACAAATAAGCTGACGTCAAACCGGTCACGTTTGGATTTTCAAATGCGTTGACATATGAAGAAGTCAGCGGCCCGGAGATCGTTTGTTCATACCAGCTGTTATCCGTTGAATCACCGGCAAGGACGGAACCTGTACTCCCAGCCCCGGCGGATGAAAAATTGCCGTATATGGCCTTGGCAGAGCTGTTCAACTGACCAAATTGGGTATTACCATTGATCAGCCCAGGCGTGCTACCCACCGCAACGGTGGTGAAAGCAGTTCTGGGAGAGCCGGAGTTGGCAAGGTTACCGATGACACCCCATTGAACACTGTTCAAGTTGATGCCTGTGAGAAGCGAGGTTAAGTCCCAGCTAGTAGATGCGCCGGAAGTTGTCGGCAGAGACGACTCGGCACCGAGATCAAACAGCACGTCGGTGCCGCTGCCGGTGGTGAAGCCGAGGATTAAATCGCCGGTCGGATAAGTCACCGCTTGAACCGCCGGAACACTGGCGAGACCGAGGGCGGCCAGCAAGGCGGATTTATAGAGGGTTTTCATTTTATTGTTTAATTGATTTTGTCGGATGTTGGATGGTATTCCAAGTTGTCTGCACCACACACATGGTTCAGCGAGACAAACTTTACTGGAAGCGAGTTGGAAAAACATCATGTCACAGGACACGTGACACCTGTTTTGCGACCTACTGACCTGTTTTGTAAGTCACTATCATAAAACATACTATGACTTTGTTGGAGCACCACAATATTGTTTTGATGTGTTTGTTGCAAGAAGGTCACGCAGACCCGGTGCACGATTTCATGTCCCATAGACCGTAAGTTAATGAAACCGGGAAGGAAGATGATTTTGCCTGTTAATGCCGGCTTGCTTAAGATTACTTGCGTGGCAATCTTCCCGCGACTGATCGACTTACAGGGTTGATTGCCCACCAGCTCCCCAAACACAAGCCAGAATGGCACACGCCTTGTCTGGATGAGGGCCGGTGGATTTTCAACCAGCATTCGCTGCATCCACCTCTGAATTAATTTGGCTAAGCAAGTTGCGGCCAAATTTGGAAAGCAAACCGGGCAAACGTTACGGGTTGTTTCAGGCTTTCGGGAACGCTCGTAACCAAAACGTAACCATTACGCCACCCAACCGTTGCCTGACACTACTAAAGTCCCCCGATGCAAAACTCTGATGCTAACCATCACGGAGCAAAATGCGGCCGACAATCGTCCGAGGCTGGCTCCTGGCAACGCTGGTTCATTCTTTCCGCCACAGTCTGTGCACTTCTGATCGCACGTCACGGACTCGGCGCGGATGCTCCCGATCCATCCGATCCGATCCTTAATCTTTTCCTGCAAAAGGGGTTCATCACGGAAAATGAGGCCGCCAAAGCCAAAGCAGAAATCGAAGCCATGCGCACCAACATCGCGGATCAGTATCCTGCATCCAAATGGAGAATTGGTTCCGGGATTAAGAATGTGGAATTGTTCGGCGACATCCGCCTGCGCTATGAAGCCCGCCAAGCCACCGAGCCAAACCTCGGCGGCCATAATAATGGCAGCATTGATTTGAACCGCATGCGTTATGCACTGCGATTGGGCCTGCGGGGTGAGGCAAACGATGAGGTATATTACGGCTTGAGGATAGACACCTCGGCAAATCCCCGATCGACGTGGGTGACCTTTGGCAATTCCACCGCCGGTGCCCCTGGACCCTCAGGTAAATCCACGGCCGGCATCTACCTTGGGCAGATTTATCTCGGCTGGCGGCCGGAGGACTGGTTTGAGATCACCTTGGGCAAGATGCCCAATCCGCTATATACCACCACGATGGTTTGGAGTCCGAGCCTTAGCCCTGAAGGGGCGGCGGAACACTTCAAATATACGGTGGGCGAGGCAGATCTCTTTGCCAACTTCGGTCAGTTTATTTATCAAGACACCAGCCCGAACAGCTATACGTCAGGCTTTTTCAACCCGTTGAGTTCCGGAACGAGTGTGGGTGGCACCCCGCCATTACTGTTGGCCTGGCAGTTGGGAGTGGATTATCACCTGACCAAGAAAATCGACCTCAAGATGGCGCCCGTCATTTATAATTACACCCGGTTTAACACCGGAACCCCGCCCCCTAGCACCCCAGGAAGCCCGACGCCATCGCCTGATTTTTCCGGGACGTATATAGGTCAGGGGGCAAGTGCCGGCCCCGGCCCGAACGGGGGCTACACGGTTCCGGCTTCTTACAATCTGGGCTCAGCCAACGCGTTTGACGGTTTTTACGCCAATCAAACCGGGATCAACGATCTGTTGGTCATTGAATTTCCCTTTGAGTTAAATGTCAAGCTGGACAAGTACGACTTACGCTGGTTCGGAGATTACGCGCAGAATTTGCAAGGGGCAGACCGGGCCAATGCCGCCTACAACGGCGTTCAAGCAGTGAACAGTTATTATGCCCCACCCGGCGGCGGCAACACCTCCTATCTGGTGCCGATTTCATCACCCCAGACACACGATACGAAGGCATATCAAATCGGTTTTGCGATTGGCAGCACGAACAGCCTGGGATTGGTCAACGGCTCGGTTTCCAGCAGGCATGGTTGGGAGTTCAGAACTTACTATCAGCACGTGGAGCAATATGCCCTGGACCCCAACCTGATAGACACAGACTTTTTTGAAGGGGTGGAAAACATGGAAGGCATCTACACGGCCCTTGCCTACGGGTTTACCGCCAACTTGATTGGCACGGTTCGGTATGGCCATGCCAACCGGATCAACGACAAACTTGCTACCGGCGGGAGCGGGGCGGACATACCGCAAATGAATCCGATCAACAATTTCAACCTTTTCCAAGTTGATGTGTCCTTTAGATTTTGACGTGAACACCAGCTAAGTGGGCACGATAGGTTTGATTTCCTTTCAAAAACCTTAATGGAAGCTTTAATTTTAAAAAGGCGAGGCTTCGGTGGCTTAAGGTTATTTTAAACCTGCGCCTTTGCAGAAGCCGCAAAAAAATTTGCGCTGCCCATCGCTACATCTTTTCGGTCAATACTTTAGATTGCCGCCCGCACCGTGGCCACGTCCCAGCCGATCTGTGCCTGAAGCTCTGCCGCGGACGGGAACCGCTGTTCCGCGCGGATTTTTGCGCCGACCTCAACCTCCAGCTCGGCGGCATAGAGATCGCCACTGAAGTCCAGCAGATGCGCCTCCACGCGTAATTGTGGTCCCGCCGTCACTGTGGGCCGCGTGCCAATGTTCAGGGCCACGCGATAGAAATGGTTCTGCCATTCCGTGCTGCCCGCATAAACGCCGTTCGGTGGCAGGACCAGATTAGTCGAGTCGAGATTGGCCGTCGGAAAACCGAGCTGCCGGCCGAGCCGGTCGCCGGCCACGACCTGGCCGCAAATAGCGTAAGGCCGGCCCAACATCTGTCCCGCCGCGTCCAGATCGCCGGCACGGATGGCTTCGCGGATCCGGGTACTGCTGACGGTTTTCCCATCCAGCGCGAGCTCCGCCAGGCCATGAACCTGAAAATGCAGTTCTGCGCCCAGCTTTTTCAGCAGGTCAATATTGCCGCTCCGCCGGTGGCCGAAGACAAAATCGGCACCGACACAAATACTGTGGATGGTTCCGAGATTTTGCACCAGGCCGCGGATGAACACTTCGCCGGAGGTTTCGCTGAAGGGCCGGTCGAAGGGAATTTCCAGCAGGGCATCCGCGCCGAGCGCGGCAAGGGCGCGGATTTTTTGGGACCGAGAGAAAATCTGCGGCGGGGCGCGGTCCGGGGCGACGATGGTGCTCGGATGCCGGTCAAACGTGACCACCAGCGCCAACGCGTCGTGGCCGCGAGCGTCGGAAACGGTCTGGCGGATGATTTGCTGGTGCCCGAGGTGCACGCCGTCAAACACGCCGATGGCGAGGCAGACCTTGCGGCGGCCGTTGCCCAGTTCGTGTGCGGCGTGGATGATTTTCATTGGCGCCAAACCATTACATTTTGCAGATTGAACCGAGCCGGCGGCAACCGAATTGATGGAGTTCGGTTGGTTATCCATCAACCTCAAGCCGCCGCCAGCTTCAAAAACGGCAGCACGCGCTGTTCCAGTTCCGGCAGGCTCATTTTCAAGATCGTAGCGAGCGGGAGCGCGCCTGCCACGTCAAATTTTCCGGAGGCGCTGCGTCGCAACGTGGTCAAATGCGCGCCGCAGCCCAACTTCTGGCCGAGGTCATGGGCGATGCTCCGGATGTAGGTGCCCTTGGTGCAGGCCACGCGAAACTGGCCCAGCGGCTCGGCGTAGTCCGTGAAACGAAAATTGTAAATGTGAACCAAGCGCGGCTCGCGTTCGACCTCAATGCCCTGGCGCGCGAGTTTGTAAAGCGGCACGCCATCCTTTTTGATGGCGGAAACCATCGGCGGCATCTGCATCTGGTCGCCGACGAATAGGGCGGCTTCCGCGTTCAATTGGTCCAGCGTCAGCAGCGGCACGGGCAGCGAAGCCGTGATTTCGCCGTCACAATCATAGCTATCCGTCGCCTCACCAAATTTGATGGTGCCTTCGTAAACCTTGTCGTCGCCCATGAGCCGCTCGGACAATTTGGTACCGCGCCCGAGCACGATGATGAGCAAGCCGGTGGCGTTCGGGTCCAGCGTGCCGCAATGGCCGACCTTCTTGATGCCGAACCGGCGACGGATGGCGTCCACCACGTCGTGCGAGGTCGGACCGGCGGGTTTATCCACGAGAATCGCGCCGTCGAGTGCCGAGAAATCTTGCATGATAATGAAAATTACCGAGCCGCCGACAACGCGCGTTTCACCGCGGCGATGACCTTGCGCTGCACGGCCAGGGGCGTGCCGGGGATGCGGGCGCCGGCTGCGGCCGGATGACCGCCGCCGCCGAACTGGCCACAGATTTCGCTGACATTTACCTGGTCGCTTTTGGAGCGGAGGCTGATGCGCGTCAGCCCGGGTTCCAATTCTTCAAAGACGCAGGCGACAATCACCGGCTCGATTGCGCGGAGATGGTCGATCAAGCCCTCAGTGTCGTCGCTTTCCGCGCCGGTGCGGGTGAAATCTTTCTGCTTCAACCACAGCCACGCGATGCGATCGTGGTCCGTGAGGCGGAATTTGCTGTATACATGCTTGAGCAGTTTTGCCCGCGAAACCGGATAGGACTGATAAACTTCGTCGCAGATCTTCGCGAGGTTCGCGCCGCGGGTGACGAGTTCCGCGCCGGCGTGAAAGGTGCCCGGCCGGGTGTTCGGATACTGGAAGGAGCCGGTGTCGGTCGAGATGGCGGTGAACAGCAAATCGGCGATCGGCCGCGTGATCGGCCAGCGCGCAACTTTGAGCAGACGATAAATCAATTCGCCGGTGGAGGGCTCGCGCGGGGAAACCCAGTTCACGTCGCCGTAACGCGGGTTGCTGGCGTGATGGTCGATGTTGATGAGCACCTTCCGCTGCCGGATGCACTCGCCAACCTTACCCAACCGCTCGAAGCTCGCGCTGTCGGTGGCAATGACGCAGTCGAATTTCTCGCCGCGGCGAGGTTTTTCGATCAGCCCGTCACCGGTGAGAAATTTATATTTCAGCGGAATGGCATCCTGATTCCAGACGGTGACTTTTTTGCCCTCATTTCGCAAGGCGAGGGCAAGGCCGAGCTGCGAACCGATGCAGTCGCCGTCCGGCCGCATATGGCCGACGATACAGAACGTTTTATGTTCGCGGACAACTTCGAGGATCCGGTCAATGATCTTGGGATAGCTTTTCACGGTTCTTCGGTGGGGCCGCTGTCCACGGGCGAGGTTTTATCCAGTTCGTCCAAAATTTGCAGCACGCGGTTGCCGCGGACGATGGAATCGTCCACGATGAACTTCAACGTCGGCGTATATTTAAGAACCACGGATTTGGCGACCAGGCCCTGAATGCGGATGCGGTTCTGCTCCAGCACCTGCAGACCATGTTTCTGCTGCACGGCGTTGCCGAGGATGGTGATGAAGACGACGGCAGATTTCAGATCGCCGCCGACTTCGATATCATTGACGGTGATCAGGCCGACATCGTTGACGTGGAATTCGCGGCGGATGGCCTCGCCAATCGCGCGCCGCAACAGCTCACGCACCCGTTCATGTCGGAGGTTGGGCATGATCTCGTTGAATCGTTAAATGGTTAAAATGTTGAATCGTGAACCATTCAAACATTGAACGTTTCAACGATTCAACCAATTACAATTTCGCCGCGACCTTTTCCACCGCGTAACACTCAATGGCGTCGCCCACCTGGAATTCGCCGAAGCCCTCAATGCGGATGCCGCATTCCATACCGGCGCGCACCTCGTTGGCCTCGTCTTGAAACCGGCGGAGCGACTGCGTGACGCCTTCGTAAATAATGTCCTTCTTGCGGCGCACACGCACCTTGCCGCGCACGATGCGGCCGCTGGTGACCATGCAGCCGGCAACAGGAATGCCCTTGGACAATTCGAAAATCTGGCGGACTTCCGCCGAGCCGACCACGGTGTCCTTGAGATCGGGATCGAGCAGGCCGGCCATGGAATCCTTCACCTGGTCAATCAATTCGTAGATAATCGCGTAAAGTTTGACCTGCACCCCGGCGTGCTTGGCTTTTTCAGCGGCCGTGCTATCGAGCCGGGTGTGGAAACCGAGGATGACGGCCTTAGAAGCGGACGCGAGCGCCACGTCATTTTCCGTGATGGTGCCGACATCGCTGTGCAGGACTTCGAGCGAAACCTTGTCGGAATCAATTTTCTTGAGCGCCTCGACAATGGCCTCGACGGAACCCTGCGTGTCCGCCTTGACGACCACGCGCAACACCTTGCTGGCCGCCGCTTCGAGGGAGGCGAACAGGTTCTCCAGCGTGACCTTCGAGCGGTTTTCCAGATCCTGGCTCTTGGCTTCCTGCGCCCGTTCCTCGGCGAGGACGCGGGCGGCTTTTTCGTCGTCCACGGAGCTGAATTCCCAGCCCGCTTCCGGCACGCCGTTGAGGCCGAGCACGCTCACGGCGACGGACGGGCCAGCTTCCTTCAAGCGCTGGCCCTCCTCGTTGATGAGCGCACGGACTTTGCCGTAAAACTCGCCGCAAATGACCACGTCGCCGAGATGCAGGGTGCCTTTGCGCACCAATACCGTCGCGGTCGGGCCGCCGGGCGAAACGCCGGACTCGATGACGTTGCCCTTCGCGTTGCGGTCGGGATTCGCCTTCAACTCCAGCAGGTCGGCCTGCAGCAAAATCATTTCGAGCAGCTTATCAATCCCCTGCTTGGTCAGCGCGGAGCATTCGACAAAAATGGTGTCGCCGCCCCAATCGTCCGGCACCAAGCCTTTTTCCTGCAATTGCTGGCGAACCTTCAAGGGGTTAGCGTTCGGATGATCCATCTTGTTGACGGCAACCAGAATCGGCACTTTCGCCGCCTTGGCGTGCGCCAGGGCTTCGAGCGTTTGCGGCATAACGCCGTCGTTCGCCGCGACCACCAGCACGACGATATCCGTGACGTTGGCGCCGCGGGCGCGCATCGAGCTGAACGCCGCATGGCCAGGGGTGTCGAGAAAAGTGATTTGCGCCAGCTCGCTTTTGCGTTCGGGATGCGGCACGGCAATCGTATAGGCGCCAATGTGCTGCGTGATGCCGCCAGCCTCGCCCGCGACGACGTTGGCCTTGCGGATGACGTCGAGCAAACTTGTTTTGCCGTGATCCACGTGGCCCATGATGGTCACGACCGGGGCACGCGACTTCAAGTCTTCCGGCTTGTCGTCCACGTCCAACTCGACTTTTTTCTCCTGCGTGTGGACGACGCCTTCGCCTTTGGCGCGTTTCTCCGCTTCGAACTTGAAGCCGTAATGCGCGCAGACCTGCGCGGCAATTTTCTCGTCAATGGACTGGTTGACGGTGGCCATGACCTTCAACTTCATCAGTTCGGCGATGATGGCGAACGGCTTTTGCTTCAAGGCCTCGGCCAGGGCGCGAACGACGATCGGCGGCTTGATGGTGATGACCAACGCGTCCGTAGGCAGGGAAATTTTCGGTGCCGACGGGGCGGCAGGCTTGGCGGCGGGTGCGACGGGCAATGGGCGGCCGTCGCGACCGCGTTGAAATGGCTGGCGACCATCACCGCGTTGCGGCGGCTGGCCAAGGCGGCCGCCCAGCGGGGGACGCGGCGCCGAGGTACCGCGGTCACCGCCACGCTCCCGTTCGCCGGGGCGCGAAGAGCCGGGCCGCGGCGACAATTGAATGAAGCCAACCTTCTCGCCCATCTGGGGTTTTGGCGGGACCGGTGGGGGTGGCGGAATGGCCGGCACCACCAGTTTCGGCGCGGGCGGCGGAATTTCTAGCGGGGCGGACTTGGAAATTTCAATGGCCGGGGCGATGGCCACGACCGGGGCGGGCGCGGCGACGGTTTCCGGCTTGAGCTCCACGACCGGCACCGGCGGCGGTTCGGGGGTGGAAATGATCTGAATCTTTTCCTCGACTACGACGGGCTTGGGTTTTTCCTCGACGGGCTTCGGCGCGAGGCGGGCGGCAACCGACGGATTGCTCTTGATGATTTCTTCCTCAAGCCATTCGGCGCTGATTTTATCCAGCGAGCTAGAAGGAACCTTGGCGGCGGCAATGCCCAACTCCTTGGCCTTCGTGAGAATTTCTTTGTTCTCCAGGCCAAGTTTCTTCGCAATGTCGTAAACACGAACGGGCATAAATCTTTATTACCATCGCCAGACGGAATGTGCGTTTCGCCGTCATGGCTAAATCGCAGCTAATAAGATGGTTCCGGCTGACACCATAAATCAACGGCCGGCCGGCGCTTCGCCGACGGGCAACTGGCGGCGGCTGCCTTCAGCCCGCGCGGCTGCCAAAATGGCCGCCGCATGCTCACCAACCTGCGGGATATCCGCGAGGTCGCCGGGCTCCGCCTGCAACAAATCTTCCAACCGCGTCACTCCGGCATGGACGAGGGCGTCGGCCTGTTCCCGGGTGATGCCCGGAATCGCCGCGATCTGGTCCACGGCCTCCGCGACCTTCTCGTCAAAGCCCTTGGTGACGATGTGTTCCGCGTCAATATCCACTTCCCAGCCCGTCAGCCGCGCCGTCAACCGCGCGTTCTGGCCACGTTTGCCGATGGCGAGGGAAAGCTGGTCTTCGCTGACGAGCACGTGCAGCCGTTTGCGTTCCTCGTCCGCCTCGATGCTGCGGATCTTCGCCGGCTCCAGCGCCTTGGTGACGAACGCCTTGATGTCAGACGACCACGGAATGACGTCCACCTTCTCGTTGTTCAGTTCGCGGACGATGTTCTTAACGCGCTGGCCTCGCAGGCCGACGCAGGCGCCGACCGGATCCACTTTCTGGTCGCGGGAATAAACCGCCATCTTCGTGCGAAAACCCGGCTCCCGCGCGATACCTTTGATCTCAATCGTCCCGTCGTTAATCTCGGAAACCTCCAACTGGAAGAGCTTCACGATAAACTTAGTGTCGGCGCGGGTTAAAATGATCTCCGGGCCGCGTTCGCCTTCCTGCACCGCCTTGATCAGGCAGCGGATGCGTTCGCCGACCTGGTATTCTTCCGTCGGCACGCGTTCCTTGTTGGGCATGACCGCCTCGTATTTGCCGAGGTCCAGGATCACGTCCGAACGGTCGAAGCGCCGCACCGTTCCGCTGACGATGTCGCCGACGCGGTCCTTGTACTCCGTAAGCAGCATGGCCTTTTCCGCCTGACGAACCTTCTGCATCAGCGCCTGCTTGGCGTACTGCGCCGCGATGCGGCCGAATCCCTGCGGCGTCACTTCCTTTTCGATCTCGTCGCCGACCTTCGCATCCGCGTTGAGGCGGCGCGCGTCGAACACGGAAATCTGGTCGTGCAGGGAAATCACCTTGTCCGCCACGATGAGCTTGGCGAACGCTTTGATGTCGCCGTTCTTGGAATTCATTTCCACGCGCAATTCGCGGGCGGGGCCGACCGCCTTCTTGGCGGCCTGCAATAACGCCTCCTGGACGGCAGCCATGAGAACCTCACGGCTGACGCCTTTTTCGCGCTCCCAAAATTCCAATCCGGCTATAAAATCTGCATTCATACGCTGTTAACGGCAGCCATCGCGATCCCATCCGGCGAACAAAAAAGCCGGAAAGACCTATGTCTCCGACTTTCGCGCGCTGGTGGACCAGCAATTAAACCGCTTTGTGTACGGAAATTACCGGCTCCGGCTACCTGCGTCAAGTCCAATCCCCGCGCGTCTGGTTCACGCTGGCGGCGTAAAAGCCACGCCCGCCGGAATGGCAGACCGCGGTTTTCGCCGCTATTGCCATGGCAGCGGCTGGTGGGAAGGGTTGGGAATGAATCGGGGCGGTTTCCTTGGAAATGAATTCCCCGAGAACTACGCCGGATTGACGGAACTTAAAGTCCAGGGGGAAACGGCGAGTCGGGGAAGGAAATTTTCCGCGACGGGAGGTGCCGAGTGGCCGCCGAAACGGCTGCTAAGCGGCCGCCAAAATTTTCAACCTCGCGAAATCCCGATAAAAAATGGAGCGAGCGAAGGGATTTGAACCCTCGACGTTCACCTTGGCAAGGTGATGCTCTACCAACTGAGCTACGCTCGCGTCCGAAAGTGGACGTATAATAAGCCAGCCGGCGGCGCTGGCAAGCCCGAATTTACCGTTACTTGACGGCTTCCCCGAGCGTGGCCCGAATGACCTTCAACAGATAGTCGTGCTCCAGCGGTTTTTGAAAATAGGCCACCGCCCCAGTGTTCGTGGCGCGCTGCTTGGCCAGCGGATCGTCGGTGCCGGTGATGACAATGATGGGAATTTTTTTTACCGTGTCCAACCGGTGAAACCATTCCATGATGCGAAACCCGTCCCACGGCACGCCTTCGACATCCGGCGGAAAGCTCAAATCCAATAGAATCAAATCCGGCGATTCCTTCCTGGCCATGGAGACGGCGGCCGCACCATCCATGGCCGTCAACACCTGATAGCCGGCACCCTGCAACTTCAAAGAAATGGTTTTGATGACAATCTCGTTGTCATCCACCACCAGGATTTTCTTTGGGGTTGGACCCGCGTTCATAGGGCAAAATGGTTTAACTGTTTCATTCGTTGTCGGAACGTAGCAAAGGGATTGCCAAGCGCAAAGAAATTTCTCGGCTTTGCCTCGGACCGGCCGGCCGGTAAACTGTCCGCGTGAGTAATGCCTATTATACGCCGGGCAATCAACGCGCCGGGAAGGTCAACGATCTTTTCGCCCGGATTGCCCGACGCTATGACCTGTTGAATGATCTCCAGAGCTTCGGAATGCACCGAAACTGGAAACGCCGTGTCGTAAAATTGGCCACCGCCACCCCGGGCTGCCGCGCGCTCGACCTGTGCTGCGGCACCGGTGACCTCACCTTCGCCCTGGCCCGGCGCGGCGTCGAAACCACCGGTATCGACTTCAGCGCCCAGATGCTGGCGGTGGCCGCCCAACGGCAAAAACGAAATTCACAAATCGCAACGGGCAATCCGCAATTCATCCAGGGCGATGCGCAGCAGCTTCCGTTTCCGGCCAATTCCTTCGACATCGTCACCGTCGGCTATGGGCTGCGGAATCTGGCGCATTGGGAAAGCGGCTTGGACGAAATGGCCCGCGTGGCCCGACCCGGTGCGCGGCTGATCGTGCTGGATTTCGGCAAGCCGGCCAATGCGCTCTGGCGCCGGCTTTATTTCGCGCACTTAAAAATGTCCGTGCCGCTGATGGGCTGGTTGTTTTGCGGCGACGCCTCGGCCTATGCGTATATTCTTGAATCGCTCAAGCATTATCCGGCGCAACTGGCCGTGGCGGAAAAAATGCGCCAGCTCAAACTGGCCAACGTCCGCGTCATCAATCTGCTCGGCGGCGCGATGGCGATCAATTACGGGGAAATACCGGTTTAGTTTTCAATCACAGAACGGCCGGAACCACGGGGTTGACGCGGCAGCTTTTCAGTGCGATTTCTGGCCGCCAAGCCGTAGAACCATTCCTTCCCGGGCGGCATCCACCTGCAATTTGCCGCCGTGTTTTTTCACCAACGCCCGGGCGTGTTTGACAAAGGCATCAATGGTCCGGTCGTCGTGGTCGGGGTCATGGTGGAACAGGACGAGTTTTTTCACGCCAGCCTTGAGGGCCAGCGCCACGGAATCGTCCACACAACCGTGGCCCCAGCCAAGGTGTTTTTGGTATTCCCGCCGGTCATATTGCGAGTCGAGAATCAGTACGTCGGCATCGCGAATAAACTCCAGCATCTCGCCATCTTCACCGTCATGCCGAGGTTCAGTGTCGGGGAAAAAGCAGACGATTCCGTCCGGTGCAAACAGCCGGTATCCCACGGTCACGCCAGGATGGTTGGCGCGGTGCGCCCGCACCAAGACCTGACCGATGCCAAAGTTAAAGTCCTCCAGTTCCTCAATTTCGATATTGCTGGGCAACCGTGAGAACGGCACGGGGAAATAGGTGCTCTCCATCTGGCCGGTCACCGCCGCGACCAGGCTTTTGCGCGCGCCTTCGCAACCGAGGATGTGCAACCGGCAGCGGGATTCGTAGAGCGGCGCAAAGAACGGCAGCCCTTGGATGTGATCCCAATGCGTGTGCGAGAGCAGCAGGGTAAGGTTCAGGGGGCCGCGCTTGAACTCCGACAGCAGCGCCTGTCCGAGTTTGCGCAGGCCGGTGCCCGCATCAAGGATAATCAGGTCACGGCCGCAGCGAACCTCGACGCAGGAGGTGTTACCACCATAACGCACGGTAGCCGCGCCGGGAGATGGAATTGAACCGCGAACGCCCCAAAACTTGATGTGCGTGGCCGTCTTGATGAAATCAATCTACCGCAGGCATTGCGAAAAACAAAATTGAAAATAGCTGACTTTGAAGCGCAAAACCCGCCAGAATATTCCAGCGGGTTCAGCGTTAAATATTTCGGGATGGACTAAGCCCCGTTGTCGCCAATGGCCTCTACGGGACAGCCTTCCTTGGCTTCCTTACAACGCGTCTCTTCTTCCGACGAGGCGGGCTGTTTGTAAACGAAAGAATAACCGCCGTCCTCGTTGCGCTTGAAATTGTCCGGTGCCGTCTCACGACACAGGTCGCAGTCAATGCACTGGTTGTCCACGTAGTATTTTCCGGTTGCGTTTTCGGTGTATTTATTAGCAGCGTCAGCCATAGATTTATTAAAAGTTAGGAAGATATCATGGCTGGCCAGCAGTAGCTTGGCAAGCAAGATTCATGGCCAAACGTCAATAAATACTTTTCCAGAAATTCAAAACAAGTAAGATGCACCCATGCAAAGAGGCTTGCTGCGCCGCACTAAAATCGTTTCCACGCTGGGCCCCGCCACCGACTCGGCCGAAATGATCGGCAAGCTCGTGGACGCGGGCGTCAACGTTTTCCGCCTGAACATGTCGCACGCGCCGCACGACTGGATTCGCCGCGTGGTCAGCGACATCCGCGCCGAGTCGGCGGCCCGCAAAGTGTTTGTCGGGATCATGATGGACACACAAGGACCGGCCATCCGCACCGGCGACATCGGCGTGCCGCTCAATCTGCTGCCCGGTCAGAAATTCACCCTCACCGTCCGCGGCGAAAAGGATCTGGAAGAACATTCGGTGGACGTGAATTACGAAAATTTCATCAATGACATCAGCGTGGACGACGTGGTGCTGATTGACAACGGCACCATTGAAATGAAGGTGCTCGCCAAAGACGGCAACAAGGTCGAATGCGAAGTCCTCACCGCCGGGACACTGGGGAGCCGCCGGCATATTAACCTGCCCGGGGTAAAGGTCAGCCTGCCCGCGCTCACGGCCAAGGACATCAAGGACGTGAAGCTCGGCCTGGAAGTCGGCGTGGATTTCATTGCGCTTTCCTTCGTCCGCGAAGCGCGCGACCTGATGCAGCTCAAGGAACTCTTCGGGGAAGACCAGCCGCACCCGTTCGTCATCGCCAAGATCGAAGACCAGGAGGCGATCAAAAATCTGGACGCCATCGTTCTGGAAGCCGACGGCATCATGGTGGCACGCGGTGATCTCGGCATCGAAATCCCCTATGAGGAACTGCCCATTGTCCAGCGCCGCATTGTAAAAACCTGTCTGCGCATCGGCCGCCCGGTCATCGTAGCCACGCACATGTTGGAAAGCATGATATCGGCGCCGATGCCCACGCGCGCCGAAGTCACGGACGTTTCCAACGCCATTTTTGAAGCCACCGACGCGATCATGTTGAGCGGCGAAACGACCGTCGGGAAATATCCGCTCAAGTGCATCGAAGTGTTTGATCGCATCGCGAAACGCATCGAACGCAGCGGCAGCGCACAGTTTCACGATCTGGCCGAACTGACCACCGCCCGGCAAAAGCTCGTGAAAAGCGCCGTGGTGATGGCCAACGAATTAAAGGCGGCGGCGATCCTGTGCGTCACCCGGCATGGCCACATGGCGAGCTACGCTGCGTGGATGCGCCCGCGCTACTCGCCGGTGTTCGCCCTCTGCGACAACGCCAAGACCGCGAACGAACTCACTTTAAGCTGGGGCGTCACGTCGTTCGTCACGGAGTTTGATTTCATCGAACCGCAAAACACCATTGAAACCGCCCTGAGAAATCTGACGGAGCAAGGCCGGCTGCAAAAAGGCGAAACCGTGGTCATCATCGGGGCCATCTCCGTCGGCACGGAAATCGTGGATGCGGTACAGATGCGAACGGTGTAAAAATTCAACCGGAAAACCGAAACACGCCGGGAGATTTTGATGGACGATTTTCTTCGTCGGTTGAATTATTTTCCCAAGGCCGCCGCCGCCAGGTTGGTGACATTCAAAAGGGTGTTTGGAAACAAACCAATCCAAAAAATGCCTGCAAGGCAGGCCCAGATGGACAGTTTGGCCGGCGAAGAAAGTTCAATGGGCGATAAATCGGCCGGATCTTTGCTCCAGTAAATCGCGCGGATGACGCCGAAATAGTAATAGAGGGAGATGATCACACCCACCAACGCCGTGAACGCGAGGCAATAGTAGCCGTGATTGTGGGTGGTTTGCGCCGCTTCGATCACCGATTTGAGCAGCAGAAATTTTCCAAAGAATCCGGCCAGCGGCGGAATGCCGGCCAGCGAAACCATCGCAATCGTCAGCGTGGCTGCCAGCAACGGTGAACGCTGATTCAAACCAGCCAGGCCGGAAATATCTTCTGTGGCCAGATGGCGCATAACGAGCGTGATGACGAAAAATCCCGCCATGACCGTGAACACGTAACCGGCAAGATAATACATAAGCGCCGATTGACCGCTCGCGCTCAAGGCGGCCACACCCAGCAACAAATAGCCGGCGTGAGCGATGCTGGAATAACCGAGCAACCGCTTGAGGTTACGCTGCGGAATCGCGCAGAGGTTGCCGTAAAGAATGGTGATGCCGGAAATGACAATGAGCAGGTTATCCCATTGCGCGGTCACGCTGGGAACGGCAGTGAACAGCACGCGCAGGAGCAAAACAAAACCGGCGGCTTTGGAACCGATGGCGAGAAACGCAGTGGTCGGCGTAGGCGCGCCCTGATAAACATCCGGCGCCCAAATCTGAAACGGAAACGCCGCGATCTTGAAACCAAGACCAACCAAGACCAACAGCACGCCCAGGAGAAAGATCTGGCTGTCGGCAAACTGCGGCGCGACGGCGGCGAGCTTGGTGAAATTGAGTTCGCCGGTCGTACCCCAAATCAGTGCGATGCCAAACACCATGAATGATGATGAGAGGGCACCGAGGATCAGATATTTCACGCCGGCTTCGAGCGACTGAAGTTTACTCCGCTGAAAACTGACGAGGACATAAAACGTGATGGTGATGAGTTCGATGGAGACGAACAGCATCGTGAAATCGTTGGACGAGGCGGCGAACAACATGCCGGCGAGGGCGAAAAGGATGAGAGAATAATATTCCGCCACGCTGCCTTCGGCCAGTTTATCGGAAAATTCGGCCGCCATGAACAAAACCAAAATCGCCGCGACAATGAATAGTTGTTTAAAGAACAGAGAAAGCGGGTCGTTGACGAACATACCGCCAAAGGCGGTGCCGAACTGACCGCAGCTACCGTTACCGCTCAAGCTGGTGACCAGCAAGACGCCCAACGCCGCAATCGCCGCGTAGCCGATGAAGCGGCGGCGCTCGGCGGGCACAAACAAATCCGCCAGCAGCAGCACGAGGCCGAGGCCGATCACCGACAGTTCGAGCATTATCAGGGAGGAATTCATTTATTTTCGATTGCCAATTGCCGATTGCCAATTGAATCCACTTTCAGTTTCGCGTCCGATGATGGCAAACTTGCAACCTGCAACTTGTAACTTGAAACAATTTTCGCCGCGTCAGGATTGATCTTATCCGTGAGCAGCTTGGGCAGGAAGCCGAACACCAGCAGACTCACGAGCAGCAGCGCATAAGGCAGCTTGCGCCACGCGTTCGAGGCGTCGGTCAGCGAATTCCATTTTTCCGGGAGCGGGCCGTGCAGGATGTTGCGAATGGCGCGCGTCATGTAGATACCACCGATGACCAGCGCGCCCCAGAGAGCGATGACCGTGATGGACGGGAACATTTTCCACGCGCCGAAGAACACGGTGGCTTCGCCAACAAAATTGGCAAAGCCGGGCAGGCCACAGCCGGCCATCGCCGCCATCAACAAGGCCGTGCCGATGAACGGCAGCTTGCGGCAGAGGCCACCGAGTTCGCTGATTTGCAGCGTGCCGGTCTGCTGGTAAATGTAGCCGCTCAACGCGAACGTCAACGCCGCGAGGAAACCGTGCGCGACCATGATGAGCACCGCGCCGGTCACGCCGATGAGGTTCAGGCTGGCAATGCCGAGGAAAATGAAACCCATGTGGGCCACACTGGAATTACCAATGAGCAGATTCAAATCGCGTTGGCGCATCGCGACCCAACCGACATACAAAATGTTACCCAGGCAGAGCCACGCAATGATATGCGCCCAGCTTTGCGCGGCCTGCGGTAACAGCGGCAGAGCGATGCGGATCAAACCATAGAGACCAAATTTCTTCAACACGCCGGCGTGAAGCATGGCGGTGGGTGACGGTGCGACGCCGTAACCGAGCGGTGCCCAAGAGTGAAACGGCCAGAGCGAAACGAGAATGCCGAAGCCGAACAGCAACAGCGGGAAGATAAAATTCTGCACGTTGACGGCGAGTGGATTGGTTTTGGCGTGCTCGATGATTTTCGGGATGTCGAACGTGTTCGCACCGGATTGAAGATAAAGCGCGATGAGGCCGATGAGCGCGATGAGCGCGCCGATGCTCAAATACAGAGTAATCTGGAAGGTCGCGTAGTTCTTCTTTTCGCCGCGACCCCAGACGCCGATCATGATGAAGGTTGGCACCAGCGCGAGTTCGTGCAGGAAGTAGAAAAAGAACAAATCAAGAGACGCGAACGCGCCGAGGATGCCGCCGGCCATCACGAGCAACAGGATATAAAATTCCTTTTCACGCGTCTGGATTTCCCACGAACAGAGCGCGGCGGCGAAGGCGACGATCGCACCCATCAAAATGAGGCCGACGTTCAAGCCGTCCACACCGACGTGATAGCTGATGCCGAGCGATTCGACCCAGGGGACTTGCTGGACGAAACGATAGCCATCCGCATCCACCGGTGCGCCGGCGTATTGGCAGAACATTTTCACCGCCAGCACGGCTGAAATGAGCGTGCCCAGCACCGCGATGGCGCGGATGATGACGCGGTAATTGCGCGGCACAAAAAGAAGCAACAGCGCCGCGACAATCGGCCAACCTGCGATGTAAGTCAGTATGGACATCTTTAATTTTTTTGAACCACAGAGACGCGGAGACGCAGAGAAAAGATTTTTTCCTTTCCACTCTGCGCCGGTGCGCCGCCGCGTTTAAAAACAGATTTCATTTACCGAGCACAAAATAAAGTAACAGCGCCACGCCGAACGCAAACAGGAAGGCGTAGGTCTGGAGGTTGCCGGTTTGCGCGAGGCGCAGCGCGCGTCCACTCAAATCCGTGCCGCCGCGAATCGCGCCGATGATTGCGCCTTCCAAAATCCAGCGGTCAATCCAGTCGGCCACGGCCGCGAGGAAATCATGCGCGCGGATGAAGGTGGCGGCGTAAAGTTCGTCGAAGTAAAAGCGGTTTTTCATCGCCGTGGACAGCGCACCAAGTTTGGCGGGCAGCGGATCGGAGGCGGCATTTTTGTAGAGCGCGAAAGCGAGGAAAATTCCGGCGAGCGCAACGCCGATGCCGATCAACATCGGAACGGGCGTTTGCAACGGTTCAAGGAATTGCTGCGTGAAGGAAAGGGTTTCGTGGTCGGCAGCAAATTGCGAACCGTAGTTGTTGGTGATGCCGATGAAGCCGCCGACGGCCGCGAACACGGCCAGCACCACGAGCGGCAGCGTCATTACCAGGGGCGATTCGTGCGCGTGCTTCGCGTGGTCGGATTTTTCCCTGCCGAAGAAAACGACGAAAAACAAACGGAAGGTGTAAAACGCGGTCAGGGCGGCAACGAAAACGGCGACGGCGAAGAGTAAATAATTTTTCTGTCCCAACGCCTGAGCGAGAATGGAATCCTTCGAATAAAAGCCGCTGAACGGCGGAATGCCGCTCAAAGCCAGCGCGCCGATGAGAAACGTCCAGAACGTGACCGGCATTTTTTTGCGGAGGTTGCCCATGTGCCAGATGTCCTGCTCATGGTGCATGCCGAGAATGACGGAGCCGGCGCTCAAGAACAGCAGGGCCTTGAAAAACGCGTGCGTGGTCAGATGGAACATTGCCGGGGTCGGGCCGCTCAAGCCGACGGCCATGACCATGTAGCCGAGCTGCGAGAGCGTGGAGTAGGCGATGATGCGCTTGATGTCGTTTTGCTGAATGGCGATGAGCGCGGCGAGCAGCGCGGTGAATCCACCGATGTAGGCGATGACATGGAGCGCGTCGGCATTGTATAAAAACAGTGTGCGGCACAGCATATAAACACCGGCGGCGACCATCGTTGCGGCGTGAATCAAAGCAGACACGGGCGTCGGGCCTTCCATAGCGTCCGCGAGCCAGACGTGCAGCGGGAATTGCGCGGACTTGCCGACGGCACCGCAAAAAACCAACAGGCCGGCGATGGTTGCACCCACGCCAAGCGCGGCGGGATTTGCCAGCATAGCGGTTTGCAACTCACCGAAGTTCAACGACCCGAGCAGACCCCAAACCATCAGGATGCCAGCGAGAAAACCGAAGTCGCCGAGGCGGTTCGTGATGAAGGCTTTTTTGGCGGCGTCGCCGGCACTGGGCTTTTCAAACCAGAAACCGATGAGCAGGTAGCTGGACACGCCGACGAGCTCCCAAAAAATGAACATCATCAGGAAATTATTCGCCAGCACAATACCGAGCATCGAGAAGGTGAACAGGCTCAAGAACGCAAAGAAGCGCGCTTTGCTGCGGTCGTGATCCATGTAGCCGTAGGAATAAATGTGGATGGCACCACCGACGCCGGTGACGATGAGCAGCATCATCAGGCTCAACGCGTCGAGCTTGAGGCCGAAATCAATTTGCAGGCCGCCGATGGAAAGCCAGTTGGTGGAAGTTTCCGTGACGGCCGGGTGAAAGCCATTGGCGCTGATGAAAACCAAAGTCAGGATGAAACCGGCGACAATCGCACCGATGGAAATGAGGCTGCTGACGGTTTTACTCCGAAGAGTAAAAAGTGTGATCACCGCCACGGACAGCAGCGGCAGGAACAAAATCAGCCAGGGTAAATTTTCGTATTTCATTTTTTACCAGCCACAGATTTTCACAGATGAAACACAGATTTTATCCGCAGATGGCGCGGATTTTTGCAGATTTATTTCCGCCAAATTCAATCTGCGGACATCGGCGAAATCTGCGGTCAGATTTTTATCTGTGTTTAATCTGTGTTTCATCTGTGGCTAAAATCAGAGTTTCATCGAGGTCAAATCCTCGACGTGGGCGGACTGGCGTTTGCGGTAGAGCGCCACGATCAGCGCGAGGCCGACCGCCACTTCCGCCGCCGCCACGGTGATGATGAAAAACACCAGCACCTGGCCGTCGAGCCGGTTGTTGAACCGCGAAAAGGAGACGAGCGCCAGATTGGCGGCATTGAGCATCAGCTCCAGCGACATATAAATCACCAGCAAGTTGCGGCGCATGATGAGGCCGAGCAGCCCCAGGCTGAACAGCAGGAAGCTCACGAACAGATAATGATGGAGGCCGACGTGCATTTTATTTTTTCACCGCGGAGGCGCGGAGACGCAGAGTTGGGGCAAGAACTTGGCCAACAAACTCGGCCGGTTCTACTTTCTTGAATTTTAATTTCATGGTTTCACTGCGTCTTTGCGCCTCGGCGGTTATTCCAGTTTTTTCTTGCTCAACAGAATCACGCCGACCATCGCCACGAGTAGGAGCACGGAGACGATTTCAAACGGGAGCGTGTATTGAGTGAACAAGAGTTTGCCGAGCGCGTAGGTTTCGCCTTCGAGCGTGGGCTCGGCCGCGAGGGGTTTGATGGACGCAAGGGATTTGATAAAGATGCTGACCACGATGCCGACGGAAACCAAGCCGGCGATGAGGCCGAAGAATTTGATTTTACGCCGTTGCTCTTCCTTCAAGTCGAGCAACATGATGACGAAAATGAACAACACGATGACCGCGCCGGCGTAAACCAGAATCTGCACCGCTGCGAGGAAGAACGCGTGCAAGAGCAGGAACAGGCCGGACATGGAGATAATCGTCAGCACCAGAAACATCGCGCTGGTGACCGGATTGCGGCTGAACGGATTCGCGACGACGAGAATGGCGCACAGCAACGTCAGCGCCGCGAAGACGTAAAATAAAACGTCCTCCACCGCGCCGCCTGCGATCAGATTATTGATGGCTTCCATTACTGATTAAATTTTCACCGGGAAATTTTCCTGCGCCTTCGCTTCTTCCAGTTTGTGTTTCCATTTCTGGATACCGCCGACTTCGCCGCCGAGCGAAAGGAGTTTTTCCTTGTTGTAAATCAATTCGCTGCGGTTCAAGGCGGTCAACGAGTAATCCTGCTGCAGGAAAATCGCCTCTTCCGGGCAGACTTCCTGGCAGAAGCCGCAAAAGATGCAACGCAACATGTTGATCTCGAATTCCGCCGGCATTTTTTCGGCGTTCGTGCGGTCGGCCTTTTGACCGTGTTCGCCGGGCGGCGTGATGCGAATGGCCTTTGGCGGACAGACAAATTCGCAGAGCTGGCAGGACACACACTTGGTGTTGCCTTCCTGATCTTTGACCAGATATGGCGCGCCGCGATAGCCAGCCGGCAGCGTCCATTTCTGCTCGGGATATTCCATGGTCACGACCTTGCGCAGGATCAACGTGTTGTAGGCGTGCTTGAGCGTGACTTTCAATCCGCCGACGATGGCCGGCAGATAAAGTTTTTCCCAAAACGTGAGGGATTTGCGATTTACAACAACAGCCATATCAACTCCTCAGCCACAGCCAGACGGCCGTGATTAAAATGTTTACCAACGCGAGCGGCAAAAACCGCCGCCAGCCCAAGTCCATCAACTGATCATAACGAAAACGCGGGAACATCCAGCGCACCCAGATGAAAACGACCATGAAAAACAGCATCTTCGCGAGAAAGACAAAAATCTGAGCGATGCCCATGCCGAGCGAGGTCGCGGCGTGATCCAATCCCCAGAACGGCAGGGTCCAGCCGCCGAAAAACAGCGTGACCATCATCGCGGACGAAGAAACCATGTTGGAATATTCCGCGAGGAAAAAGAGGGCGAACTTCATGGAGCCGTATTCCGTGTGGTAGCCGCCGACGAGTTCGGTTTCCGCTTCGGGCAAATCGAACGGCGTGCGGTTGGTTTCCGCGAACGACGCGACCATGAAGATGATGAAGGAAATCGGCGCATACGCGACCATCCAACCATGCGTGGACTGCCAAGAAATGATCTGGCTTAAATTGAGATTGCCGACGATGAGCAGCACCGGGATGACCGACATGCCCATGGAAATTTCATACGAGATCATCTGGGCGCTGGAACGGATGCCGCCGAACATCGGATACTTGGAGTTGGCCGCGTAACCCGCCAGCACGATGCCGTAAACGCCCATCGAGACGATGCCGAAGGTGTAGAGGATGCCGACGTTCAAATCCGCGATGACCATTTTCTGCGCGCCGAGGTTCGAGCCGAACGGAATCACGGCGACCGTCAACATCGCCGGAATCACGGACACCGCCGGGGCGAGGAAGAAATAAATTTTCTTCACACCGGCGGGCGTAAAATCTTCCTTGAACATGAACTTCAAGCCGTCCGCGAGCGGCTGGAAAATTCCGAGGCGGGTCAAAAATTGTCCACCCGGGATAAATTTCATGAACGGCGGCGCAGTGCGGTTCGGACCGACGCGATCCTGGATCCACGCGGATATTTTGCGCTCGGCCAGCACGGAATAGGCGACCAGCCCCTGCACGACGCCAACGACAATGGCGATCTTGACCAAGCTGAAGATGATGAAATTCCAGTCCATTTTAGATTTTTGCCACAGAGACACAGAGGCACAGAGAGAATTTATTTTCTCCCGCCTCGGCAACATCTGTTTTCAATTGGTTTTTCATCTCTGCGTCTCGGCGTCTCGGCGGTTAAATTTGAACGGTCACGCCGGTGTCGCCGAGGGATTGCCACGTCACGCCGTTGAAGGCGGGCACTTCCTTGGCCATTTGGTTGAACAGACCTTCGATGGTCACATAGCCGTTCTGGCCGGTGACGTTGTGAACGAGGTCGTGCAAAAACTCCCATTCGGCGCGCGCGTCGCCGGGTGCTTCGACAGCCTTCATGAATTTTTGGACGCGGCCTTTGGTGTTGGTGAACGTGCCGCGCTTTTCCACGTGCGCCGCACCGGGCAAAACATAATGCGCCAGCTTCGTGGTCTCGTTCGGCAAAAGGTCGCTGACGATGAGCGTGTCCAGCTTCGCGAGCAATTCCGCGGTGATACCGTGTTCGTCCACGACTTCGCTGATGGTTTCGCGCTCGCGCAATTTTTCGTTCGCCACCGCGCGCTTGACGATGTTCTCGCCGAAAACGATGAGCGTCTTGATTTTTCCGCTGGCGATGCCGTCGGAGATTTTCACCAGATTGATGCCCATCTCGGTGAAGCAAATGCCCGTGAGCCGCGCACCGTTCGTGTTTGGATTTTTGTCCGCGCTGACGAGCAGTTTGTCCGCTTGGCCGTCGCGCGGGATGGAATCGCTGATCGCGCCGAGCTTGGCTTTCAATTTGGAAATCAACCAGAGCTCTTCATTCGTCTGACGGGCCGAAGCGATAATGGCGACGGAACCCGCCGGCGCTTGCTTGAGCTTATCGGAAATTTCATTAAGCGCGGCGGTCCAGGTGGATTTTTGGCCGCGCACCAGAACATCTTTCAAACGATCCGCGCGGCCAATCCACTTGTAATTCAAGCGGCCGGCGTCGCACATCCACGAGGCATTGACCGCGTCGTTGTCACGGGGCGTGTAGCGGTAAATTTTTTCTTCGCGCGAACCGATGAGGATGTTGCAGCCGGTCGCGCAACTCGTGCAAACACTCTTGGTTTCCTTGAGAAACCACGCGCGCATCTGGAAACGAAAATCTTTCGACGTGAGCGCGCCGACCGGGCACACGTCCACGGTGTTCAACGTGTAATTGTTGTCGAACGGCATGCCGGGGAACGTCGCAATGGTGTTGTAGCTGCCGCGATTGATGATGCCGAGCGCGTCGTCCCCCGCGATGTCGCGCGTGAAACGGATGCAGCGGGTGCAGAGAATGCAGCGTTCCGCATCAAGCATGATGCGCGGACCAAGGTCAACGGCCTTCGGCTTGTGAACCTTCGCTTCGACGAAGCGGCTCGCGCTCTGGCCATAATCAACGGAGTATTCCTGCAGCTTGCATTCGCCGGCCTGGTCGCAGATCGGGCAGTCGAGCGGATGATTGATGAGCAGCGATTCGAGCACGCCTTCACGCATCTGTTTCACCGCCGGCGTCTTCGTGTAAATTTCCATGCCCGGCGAAATCGGCGTGGCGCAGGAAATCGCGGGGCGCGGCGACTTGGCGATCTTGGGTGTGCCATCGGGATTCATCACCGGCTTGCGGTCAGGACCCATTGCGGGCGTGCCAAATTCCACGAGGCACATGCGGCAGTTGCCGACCACGGGCAATTTGGGATGCCAGCAATAATGCGGCACCTCGGTCTTGGCCAGCTCGCACGCCTGAATCATCGTCGTGGGCGTGAGCTTGCCGGACCAGTCGGCGGTGAGACGCGGCACTTCGATTTCGCGCCCGTCCACCTTGACCTTGATTTTTTCAATCGCGGTCGGCGCGGGCTTCGTTTCAGTTGTGGCGGCGGCTGACATTTTTTTTAATTGGCCACTGAGGCACAGAGAACACCGAGAGAAAAAATTCCCGGTGCGCTCGCTAGTTCGGTGACAAAACTTTTCATTTCAGTGGTGCGCCGCTTCCAATGGTTTGGGTGCAGCGGGCGCGGCAATTTCCTTCGCCCGACGCGCTTCATCGGCGGCGCCTTTGGCGACAAATTCGTCTTTGAACTTGGCGACGAAACTTTGGACCGGCCAGGAACAGGCTTCGCCGAAGGCGCAAATCGTGCGGCCGCCGGGAATATTGTCGGCCGTTTTGACGAGATAATCGGCATCGGCAGCGCGGCCCTCGCCGTGGGTGAGGCGGTGCAGCGTCTTGTTCATCCACAGGGCACCTTCGCGGCAGGGAGTGCACTGGCCACAGCTTTCGTGCGCGTAAAATTCAGAAAGGTTAGCGAGCGCCTTGACGATATCCACGGTGTCATCCATGACGATGATCGCGCTGGAGCCGGACATCGTGCCGGCCTGGGCGAGCGAATCGAAATCGTAGGGCAGATCGAGCATGTCGGTCTCGACCAAAATTTCTTTGCCCTCGGCATCTTTTTTCTTGAGCTTGAATTTTTCGCCAGCCTTCAAAACTTTTGAGGAGGAGCCGCCAGGAATAATGGCTTTCAACTGACGACCCTCAAGCAATCCGCCGCCAAAATTCTGGTCAAAAAGCAATTCGCGGAGCGTCGCCTTGCCCACTTCGATTTCGTAGTAGCCAGGGCGTTTGACGTGACCGCTCAAGCTGACGATGCGGGTGCCGGTGTTGTTCGGCGTGCCAAGCTTCGCGAATTCCGCGCCGCCCATGGCGACGATGTGCTTCACATTGCACAGCGTCTCGACGTTGTTGACGATGGTCGGGCACATCCACAAGCCGAGGATGGCCGGAAAATAGGGGGGCTTGATGCGCGGATAGGGGCGCTTGCCTTCGAGCGATTCGATGAGGCCGGTTTCTTCGCCACAGATGTAAGCGCCGGCGCCGCGATGGACGTAGATCTCCAGATCGTAACCCGTGCCGAGAATGTTTTTGCCCAGGAAGTTTTTCGCGCGAGCTTCCTGGATGGCGTGATTCAGAATCTTCGCGCCTTCCGGCATTTCGCCGCGGATGTAAATGTAGGCAAGCTTCACGTCGTTCGCGTAGCAGGAGATGATCATGCCCTCGATCAGCTGATGCGGATCCTTGTGCATGATCTGGCGATCCTTGAACGTGCCCGGCTCGGATTCGTCCGCGTTGCAGATGAGATAAATCGGCTTGCCGCTCTTGCGATCCACGAAGCTCCACTTGAGACCGCAGGAGAAACCGGCACCGCCGCGACCGCGCAGCCCGGAGACTTTAACGTCCTCGCGGATTTGTTCCGGGCCGGAAAGCTTTTTGCCGTCGGCCAAATCTTTCGGCGAGATGGCGAGCGCCTTTTTCAGCGCGGCGTAGCCGCCATGACGCAAATAGCACTCGATGTCCGGCGTGTAACCCGGTTCATCGGCATGCTTCAAAATCAATTTGTATTCTTGCGCCATATCAGCAACTTGACTCTTAAAATAAATTCTCTAGGCTAATTCGTCCCATCCTGCCCGATGGTGTAACGGTAGCACAGCAGACTCTGAATCTGTTTGTCATGGTTCAAATCCATGTCGGGCAACCATTTCATTTACATCGACCCACGATTTCATCCGCCTTGGCGGGCGAGACACCTTCGTAAAATTTATCGCCGACCATCATCACCGGGGCGGTGCCACAGCTCGCAAGGCATTCGACAAATTCCACGGTGAACTTGCCGTCCTGGGTCGTTTGCGGTCCGTGCTTGTGAGCGTCCAGGCCGAGCTTCGCGCAAAAATGATGATGCAATTCATAGGCACCACCGAGGGCGCAGCTCAAGGTGCGGCAAACTTTGATGGCGTATTTGCCCTGCGGCTCCTGCCGGAGCATCGGATAAAACGTGAGGATTTCAAAAACGTTAATCGGCTGGAGTTCCAGCTTCTTCGCGGTCCACTGCACCGCCTCGGATGAAATCCAGCCGAACTTTTCCTGGATGGCGTGCAGCACCATGAGCGACGCGGCGCGTTTGACCGGATAGTGCGTGATCAACTCATTCACTTCCGCTTCAAGTTCAGGTGTGGCTTGGAAACTCATCGGTCACTTTCTCCCATCACAAAGTCGAGTGAGCCCAGCACGACGGGGACGTCGCTGATCATGCAGCCGGGCAGCAATTCGCCAAGAATGCTCAAATTCACAAAGGAGGGCGCGCGGATTTTCAGGCGATACGGGGTGCCGCCGCCCTTGCTGTTGATGTAAAAGCCGAGTTCGCCCTTCGGATTTTCGTGGCCAAAATAGACTTCGCCGGGCGGACAATTCACGCCTTCGGTCACAAGCATGAACTGATGGATCAATTCTTCCATGCTCGACAACACTTTTTGCTTCGTCGGCAAAGTGATTTTCCCGTCCTGAATGCTAACCGGCTCATGCGAGTGGTTTGCGCCGCCACCGGGAATCTTATTACAGCACTGCTCCAAAATGCGCATGCTCTGATTCATTTCTTCCATGCGGACGAGGTAGCGATCGTAACAATCACCGGTCGAACCGATGGCGATGTCAAAATCCAAATCTTTATAGCAAAGATAAGGCTGGTTCTTGCGCAGATCGAATTCCACGCCGCTGCCGCGCAGATTCGGACCGCTCAAACCGTAGTCAATGGCCATTTCCTTCGAGACAACGGCGAGATCGCGCAGGCGGTCAACCCAGATGCGGTTGCGCGTGAGCAACGTATTGGCTTCCGCGAGCGCAACGGCAAATTCTTTCAGGAACTGGCGGACCTGATCGCACCACGTCGGCGGGACATCGCGCATCAGACCGCCGATGCGGGTGTAGCTGGTGGTCAAGCGCGCGCCGCTCGCCGCTTCGGCGAGGTTGTAAATTTTTTCGCGTTCCGTGAAGGTGAGCAAGAAAACCGTGACCGCGCCAGTATCCATGGCGAAGGCGCCGAGACCGAGCAAATGGGCGGAAATACGGGCTAATTCCGCGCACATGACGCGAATGTATTGGCAGCGCGGCGGCAACTGGTCGTGAATGCCGAGCAATTTTTCCACCGCGAGCGCGTAGGCGACGTTGTTCGCGAGCGGGGCGAGATAATCCAGCCGATCCGTGTAAGGGATGAACTGGGTGTAGGTCATGTTCTCGGCGATTTTCTCGTCGCCGCGGTGCAGATAACCCACGTCGGGATCCGCCTTGGTGATGACTTCGCCGTCCAACTCCAGCACGATGCGCAAAACCCCGTGCGTGGCCGGATGCGACGGGCCCATGTTCAGCACCATCTTCTCGCCGTCAATATCCTGCGCCGCTTCCACCGCAACGGCGGCGCGCGCGGCGGAATCGGGAATTTCAATGTCTTGAACAGTGGCCATGAAGATTATTTTAGCTTCCCATCAACGAGCCGCTGGTCACTGATGCCGGGCTCGGCATTTTCCGGCGTGCGCACACGCGGTTCGCGGCCGATCGCATCACCGGTACTCGGAATCGTCACAAAGGGTCCGCCTTCCATCGGCGTCACTTGGGTGAACGCCACGCCGGGCAAATCCGACGGCTTGCCGGCGAGCGGGAAATCTTTCCGCAACGGATGATACGGATAACCTTCCCACATCAAAATGCGGCGCAGATCGGGATGACCGCTGAAGCGGATGCCCATCATGTCGTAAATTTCGCGCTCATGCCAATTGGCGGTGCGCCAGACGGGCAACACGCTGGGCAACTCAGATTTCTCCTCGCTGACATCGGTTTTCAGGCGCAATTCCTCGCCGCTGGCGACGCCGCGCAGATGATAAACCAGCGTCCAGCGCGGATCTTCGCCGTAATTATCCACGCTGGAAATGTCCACGAGATAATCGAAGCCAAGCTGGCGTTTGGCGAAATTGCAGACTTCAAAAATCTGTTCGGGGTCGGAAAGCTTCAGCGAGATTTCACCGCGAAATTCCGTCGGCCCGGCGATCAGCGCGCCGAACTTGGCCTGGATTTTATTGGCGGATTCGAGGGCGGACACGGGATTATTTTTCTTCGAGATGCAACAGTTTGGCCGCCACGGTGCCCCGCAAAATGGGCTGCTGGCCGATTTTGTTTTGGATTTTAATCAGCGCGTCGAGCACGGCTTCGGGCCGGGGCGGGCAGCCGCCGATGTAAACATCCACGGGCACAATTTTATCCACGCCCTGCAGCACGGCGTAGCTGCGATACATGCCGCCGGTCGAGGCGCAGGCGCCCATGGCGATGACCCATTTGGGCTCGGGCATCTGGTCGTAAATGCGTTTGAGAAAACCGGCGGATTTGTAGGTGACCGTGCCGGCGACAATCATGCAATCGGCCTGGCGCGGCGAAAAACGCATCACTTCGGAACCAAACCGGGAAATATCAAAGCGGCTGGCGCCGACGGCCATCAGTTCAATCGCGCAGCAGGCCAGGCCCATGGGCATGGGCCAGACAGAATTTTTGCGAAACCAGGCAAGGGCGGCGTCAACGGTCGTGAGAACGACGTCGCCTTCAATCTTTGAATTGTAGCCGTATTCAGTTTGAGCCTGCATTTCCTTAAAAAATAAGCGCCTGAAAAAAGCGCAAACGCAGCCTAGCGCGCCGCCAAAAAACGGGCAAGTTCAAATTTGTGATTTTTTTCACAAGCAAAACGTTTGAGTAGAGCATTTCCACCAAATCCAGAGCGATGGGCTGAGGATCTAAGTCGGCAGCGTTCTTTATGGGCCACGGCAGCCGATGAGGTCGCGGGAGATGACCAAAGATGACCGAAAATTGCTTTGTAGAAACCATTTAATTTCTGGTGCGTCTGTGAGGGGATGAACGAAAAAGTGGCGAAGAAAGCAACGGTGGAACGAGTGGCCGAACTGGCGATGAAGCTGGG
>Ga0302275_10000462_pt1 | contig 45943 bp, 44 predicted proteins | sample III_Bog_N2_2_FD_200229 | JGI IMG/M metagenome (GOLD analysis project Ga0302275, IMG submission 200229) | Peat permafrost microbial communities from Stordalen Mire near Abisko, Sweden - III_Bog_N2_2 | ecosystem: Environmental > Terrestrial > Soil > Wetlands > Peat | place: Sweden: Abisko... | reverse complement strand
ACAAGCAGATGCACTCCGTCAAGATGCAGCAGGTGGCTTGAAAAAAATCTGTCGGCGGAGGGAATCCCGGAACCGGTGCCGAGAAAAGAAATCGTGGGCATGATAAAAAAGGGTGCCCGTCCGGCGTAAAAAGAGAAAGGGCGGAATGCGGATTCTTGGAGCCTGTCTGAAAATTCCGCTTTTCTTCTTTGACAGAATCGAGCCGCTTTCCTATTGTCACCAACCTTTCCCGAATTCCGAATGAGTACTTTTTCCGCTAAAGCCGCCGAGGTCAAACGCCAATGGTGGGTCATCGATGCCAAAAACCAGCACCTGGGCCATGTCGCCGTGAAGGCTGCCAATCTGCTTCGTGGCAAGCACAAGCCGATCTACACAGCCCATGTTGATACAGGCGATTTTGTCGTGGTGATCAACGCCGCGGACATCCAGATCGGCGGTAAGAAGGAGACCCAGAAGACCTACATGAGCTTTTCCGGATTCGTCGGAGGACACAAGTCCGAGACCTTCCGTCAGCGCCGCGAACGCCGTCCCGAGCTTCTGATCGAACGCGCCGTGAAGGGGATGATCCCGCACAACCGCCTCGGCAGCACGATCTACGGCAAGCTCAAGGTCTATCGCGGCTCCGAGCATCCCCACATCGCCCAGAACCCCCAGCCTGCCAAATAAGCAGTCCGGAAGAATTTCATCATGGCCATCGCATCCACCGCAACCACAGGCCGCCGCAAAACGGCGGTAGCCCGCATTCAACTCGCTCCCGGCACCGGCAAGATCCGCGTGAATGGCCGGGAATTTGACGAATATTTCCCCACGGTTTCCCAGCAGAACACCGTTCTGAAACCCCTTGAAGCGCTTCATGCGATCAAGAACTACGATGTGGAGGCCAAGACCACCGGCGGAGGACTTCAGGGCCAGGCCGGGGCACTCAGCCTTGCCATTGCCCGCGCCCTTCTGGATCTCAACCCCGAGAATCGGACAGCCCTCAAGGCCGACGGTCTTCTGACCCGCGATCCCCGGATGCGCGAGCGCAAGAAGCCGGGTCGGCCAGGCGCCCGCAAGCGCTTCCAGTTCTCCAAGCGTTAATGCGCTTCCCGTTTTCGGGAAGTCACACGATGCGATCTTCAGTCAAAAGCCCCCTTTTCAGGGGGCTTTTTTCTGCCGTGATACTTTCCTTGTTTTCTACGCTGAGTGGCTTGATCGCCTCCGAGCCTGATCCTACACCCGCACCGGTTCCCGTCGTTTTCTCGATAGGTGACTTTCTGTTCACGCGTCCCGCGACCTGGGACTGGGTAATCCCCTCCTCGGCAATGCGGAAGGTGCAGCTTGCCGTTCCCGATCCGGACAAGGGAGCAGGGGTAAAAGCCGATGTCTCGTTTTTTTATTTTGGCAAGGACCAGGGAGGAACCGTTCAAGCCAACATCGACCGATGGGCCAAACAGTTTTCCTCACCTGACGGCACTCCGGCCAGGGCGACGACGGAATCCCGGGTGATCGGTTCGACACCCGTCACCTTTGTTTCCGCAGCAGGGAGCTTTACCGCGGGAATGCTGGATGGCTCCGAAAGCGCCCAATCCCACTTTGCCCTGCGCGGGGCCATTCTGGAAAACCAAACGGGCAATGTTTTCGTCAAAATGACCGGCCCCAAATCCCTCGTGGATGCAGCCAGCCCGATTTTTGATTCCATGATCGCGGAGGCTTGCCAGGCAGTCGCTGCCAAATAATCGTGCCAATTCCCTTCCGAAGCACTTAACTGCGCCGAACGCCAATCCGGCGATACCACTTCAGTCTTACGATTTCATTCATGATTACAGAACCCAACCTTCTCCAAATTCTCTTCCTGGGCTTTGTCCAAGGGGCCGCCGAACTCCTGCCGGTCTCCAGTTCAGCACATGTCATCGTGGCTGAAAAACTGATCGGCCTTGATCCCGCAAGCCCTGCCATGACCTTTCTCCTGGTCATGCTGCACACCGGCACGATGATCGCCGTGATCGCCTATTTCTGGAAAGCTTGGCGCAGGACATTCTTTGCAAGTGCGGAAAGCTTCAGGAGCACAGTTTGGAATGTCGGTGTGGCAACGGCAGCCACCCTGCTTGTCTTTGGCGTTCTCAAGATCCTGATCGAAAAAATCTTCATGCGCGGCACTTCCCACGATGAAATCGAGGATCTCTTCGGTCACCTTCCGCTGATAGGCTACGCCCTTCTGGCAGTCGGTATACTCATTCTGATCACGGGATTCCTCTGCAAGAGAGACGGGATCCGTCCGCTTAATACCGTTTCATCCTTCTGGATCGGCTTCTCGCAGGGAATCTGTCTGCCTTTCCGGGGCCTCTCCCGTTCAGGCACCACCATCTCGACCGGAATCCTGCTTGGAATCAGCAAGGCACGGGTGGAGGAATTCAGCTTCGCCCTGGCGGTGATCATCACTCCTCCAGCTATCGCCAAGGAACTCCTGCGCCTTCTCAAATCCCATGCAGCTGCGGCATCCCCCCGGCACCTTGTCCATCTGCTGAGCCCCGGTCTCTTCGGAATGGCTGCGGCGTTCCTTGCAGGACTTCTCGCACTGAAACTTCTCTCAAGCTGGCTGGAAAAGGGCCATTGGGCCTGGTTCGGTTACTACTGCATCGCCTTCTCGGGTTTCGTCTTCTTTCTGTCTTCCAAGGGCTACTAGGAAGAAATAAGCTTCCCCTCACACAACCCATGAAAAAGTTCCTCCCCAACTTGCTTCTCTCCCTGTTTCTGGCTCTCCTCATCACGGGCTGCCATTCCCTGAATCAAAAGGAACAGCTCCTGACTGCGGCCGGGTTCCGCACCGTGGTTCCCACCACGCCAGCCCAAAGCGCCCATCTGGCCGCCCTGCCGCAGGGTCATCTGACTCCGGTCACGAAGAATGGACAGACCCTCTTCATCCTTGCCGATGCAAAACACAATTCCCTCTTCGTTGGCAATCAATCCGAGTATCAGGCCTATCAGCAGCTCCGACTCAAGCAACAGCTTTCGCAGGACAAGCTCGCCACAGCAGCCATGAATGCCGATGCCACGGCGGAATGGAATGCCTGGGGAGGGCTTGAAGGGACGCTCTGGGGACCGGGTTTTAATTAATAACCCCTCCCATGAAATCGTTATTATTCCGCGGCCTTCTTCTCGGTTTTCTTCTGGTGCTTGTCACGGCCTGCTCCAATATCGCCGAAAAGCGGACTCTGCTGGCTGCAGCCGGCTTCCAGACGATTCCGGCAACAACGCCGGCGCAGATTTCCAAATTGCAGGGGATCAAATCGCACAAGGTATTCCCGTTGACCGGCAAGAAGGGCACCGTTTATGTCTTCGCCGACAAGGCGCATAACGCCCTCATCGTCGGCAGTCCGGCCCAGTACCAGCAATATCGCGCCCTGAAACTCAAACAGCAGAAAATCGACGAGCAACTCCTTGATGCCCAGGTCAACATGAACAATGCCGACTACAGCGCCTGGGGAGAGGGAGCGGGCTGGGGCTGGGGTGTCGCTTCGGACCCGTATTAGGAATCCTACTTATGCCGCAAACTACAGGAAATTATCCTGTTTAAAAAATGGATTCGTATTGAGGTGCCGGGATCTGGAAACAAATTAATCCTCTCTCTTGGGAGTCGGTATTGTTTCCGTCAACAATTGCCCTTTAAGCGTCCGTGCCACCTTGGTGCTGGTGCCATAGACAGGAGGCCATTCTTTGGGAAGCCAAGCGGTTCCGAACAGGCGATCAACGAGAGGAAACATTGCCGCAAAGTTGTGATCGCGGTGTTCATCGTTGGTGTGGTGCCAATGATGAAATGCCGGGCTGGATAATACCCATTCCATCGGCCCGAGACGCCAGCGTATATTGGCATGAATGAAAAAACTCCAGAGTGTTCCAAGAATCATCACCAGGGCCACCCATGGATCAATTCCAGCATGAGAAGACCGGGCCAGTCCCAACAGATAGAGTGGAGTGAGTCCGGCCAGACGCGTGAAGACAATATCGAATGGGTGTGCGCGTGTATTGACCAACCAGTCCATATGCTCGGCGCTATGATGGATGGCATGGAATCTCCAGAGCAGCGGAAAAGTGTGAGAGGCACGGTGCCCCCAGTAAGCACCGATGTCATTGATGATAAACATGAGCGGCAGTTTCAGCCACAAAGGGAAAAGTGCCACTTTCGAATACAATCCCCATGGATTGATCCCCTGCAACGCATTGGCAAGAATGGAGAGAGGGATGACAAGAATAGCTGCGGGCAGGAGGCTATTGATAAAATACCAAGCAAGATCAATGGCTATCTGTTTCCGGAATATCTTTGCGGGATGTAGCGCAAAGAGTTTTTCCAGAGGGACAAAAATCGCCACCAGCAAAATCAACCATACAGATAATTGCGCCACATGATACGCAAAGACTTCCGCATGAATTGCCAGACGATGGTATAGTCCTCCCACCGCGCTATCCTCCGCTATTATACCCTAGGGCTTTTGTTGTTTCTGGTCTTACGGATTACAAAAATTGTCAAGGCAATCACCATCAAAGTTACCCCGTAGCCCATGGAAGTTGGTTCTGGAACGACATTAAAGCTTACATCGGCCAGCAACGATACGGGTGGAACTCCGCTGGGAGTACCCTTGGCGAGGAATTGGAGGAGTTCGCTGGTGTTTGTTGCCGTATAGGTGAAATTCGTCGCCATCCAACCGGAGAAACCACTGTACGGATTGGTGTAAGTAGTAGTGGTATTGGAACTTCCACCGAAACTTACTGCCCATTTCTCAGTCGTATAACTGCCCGCAGAGCCCTGTCCACTCTGCTGGGCTGCTGCCCATTCAAAGGAAACTGCATATTGATTACCGATTGTCAGTCCCGTGATTGTCTGAGAGATTGGGCCCGAAAATGTAGGATCTCCGTCAGCCGCCACCATATTTCCTCCACCAGGGGGGGCTGTAATAGTGTCGAGACCTCCATTATTGGTGCTCCATAAAGCAAAATGGCTATTATAATAACTTGGCACCCCAGTGGAGCCAGCCAAAGAGGGGACCATAAGGAAATCTAAAGTATTACCGGGATGTACAGTAGGAACAGTCCACCCTGTTGCAGCAATACTATAACCGAGCTGTCCACCACCTGCACTTGCGGGATTGGTGTTACCACCGACAGGGGTAATGGCGTTTGTTTCGGTAAAATTACCATTGATTAATGTCTGGGCATTTGCGATGCCGGCGATGGCATATGCCATCAGGCCAACGCTCAAGATGCATTTTGATATCCGGGCGGTCGTGTTTTTCCCTTGAAAGTATGTTGTTTTAATTTTCATGAATGTTTTTTGATAAGTTTTCCTTCTCAGGTAAAATCAATTTCTCCTTGAAACAAAAAAATTGTGATGAACCAGGCAAAAAGCGGGATAAACTGGCGGCACCTTTCCATTTCTTGAAATCCAATCCCTTCATGATGCTCTCGATCAAAAATTGGCGAGCCGGAAGACAGATGGCTACCTTCAGGTAACTTGAGGGATGATAACAATGCCACGCGCCAAAAGAACAAGATCCATGGTGTGGTTCCGTAAGCGTAACGCATTGCACCAGCTGTTCCCGATGCCGAATTCAGAGCATCGGGGCTTCAGATCAGGTTTGCGGGAGGAGCGGTGATGGAAAAAGCCGACCGGAACGGCGCGTTTCTTGCGGCGGAGGTGCTGCAACACCGCTATCCGTCAAATTTACTCGCTCGGCTCGAACCGGGTGATTTTTGTGCCCTGGAAGCTCAATCCGGCCATGATTCCCCTTTGATTAAAGAAAAAGGCACAGATACCCTTCTGAAGGGTGGTTGTCGAAGCAGATGCGGAAAGGCCCTGATCCATCACCACGAGGGTGGGAGCGGTGCCGAGTTCAAATCCATCGCTTTTCTTAAGATACTTCAGGGAGGCTTCATCCAGGAAAAACAGGGCGTAGCCGAATTCCTGAATCCCGGCCTGATACCCGTACGATGCAGAGGTCGTGTTGTAGTAGCCGTGAACCTCACCATTCTTGAAGAGCACACCGTCTCCGCGTTGGACACCGACCAAAAAGCCGGCCTTGATGACTTTCGGAAAAACCAGAACAGCAACAGCCTTTTCACTGAGAGCCTCTGCTTTGGGATTCTCCTCGATCAGGTTCCTTAGCGCCCGCTTCGACATTCTCTCCAACCGGGCGGCTGAATAGGCGCTGGCCTGGGGAATCTGAATCGACACGGCCAGTAAGAGAAGGAGGGCGAACTTGAGGATTTTCATAAGGAATCCTTTAACACGGTGGAATCGTCCTGCCAGCGATAAAAATCGCGACGTGTAATTTTCCCGATAAGCCCGGGGTTACCTGCGGATAAGCTGCTGGACAGCGGCGTTGTTATTGATCAGATCGTTGACCCTGTATCCTGGCAAAGGGCGGGTGCTGAGACAGTCGAGGTTGCCGTCGGTACCGATCACGGCGATGGCAAATCCTTTCACGATATCGTAGGCCGAGGCCGTCCCTGCGGGGTCGTTCACAAGCACGAAGGGGATGTTGGAGGGAATGCGCCCTCCCTCACTGGTAAAGGCCGCGAAAGCAATGGTTCCATGGGCTGCAAACCGCTCATAGTATCCCTTCAACTCCCTGATCTGCTTGCGGAAAGCCCGATCCCTGGGTGAGGGAGCAATCAGCAGCAGGACGGGTTTGCCCCGCAGCGAGGCAAGCGTGATTTTTTCCCCCGCATCGGCACCACCCTCAAAAGCCGGGGCCGCGTTCACCACGGTGACCGCAGGGGGATTGCTGGCCGCTGAGACGGAGATCAAGAGCGCCGAGACCAAGGAAAAAAGAAAGGCCAAGGCACAATAGGAAGGCGGCAGTTTCATGAATTGATCAATCTTCAGGTAGTACTCAACGGATCCTTAGATGGTCATCAACTCGGCCTCTTTATGGGCAACATGCCTGTCGATGTCGCCAACATACTTGTCGGTGAGTTTCTGTATCTCTTTCTCGCTCCGTTCCAGATCATCCTCCGTGATGTCTCCCGATTTCTGAAGTTTCTTGGCGCCGTCCATGGCCTCCCGGCGGCAGGCCCGGATGCGGACCCGGGCCTCCTCGGAAAGCTTGTTCACCGTGCGCACCAGATCCTTGCGGCGTTCCTCGGAGAGCTCGGGAATGCGCAGCCTGATGAGCTTGCCGTCGACCGCCGGTGTGATGCCGACCTTGCTTTCCAGAATGGCTTTCTGGATATCCTGAACGGTGCCTGCATCGAAGGGTTGGATGACAAGCAGACGAGGCTCGGGGGCCGTGATGAGCGCGAGTTGTTTGAGCTTCATGCTGCTGCCATAGGCGCTGACATCAATCCCCTCCACCAGGGCCGGAGAGGCTTTCCCGGTGCGGATGGAGGAAAATTCATGCTGCATGAATTCCACGGCTTTCTCCATGTCGGTCTCGGCTTCAAAAAGGACTTCTTCGGCGCTCATGATAAGATGGGTTGGATTGGTTATTTGGCGGGTTTGTCGTCGATGACGAGGGTGCCGACGGCTTCGCCCCGGACAGCACGAAGGATATTCTCCGGCTGGGACATGTCAAAAACGATGATCGGCATGGCATTGTCCATGCAGAGGGAAAAGGCCGTGGAATCCATCACATCGAGACGTCGGGTCAGGGCTTCGGTGTAGGTTAGGGTCGTAAACCGGACGGCGGCGGGATTTTTTTTGGGATCGCTGTCGTAGATTCCATCCACCTTGGTCGCCTTGAGTATCACCTCGGCCCCTATTTCATTGGCGCGCAGGGCCGCCGTCGTGTCGGTGGAAAAGAAAGGATTCCCCGTTCCCGCAACAAAGATCACGATGTGCCCGTGCTCCAGATGGCTGATGGCCTTGCGGACGATGAAGGGCTCGGCCACGTTGTTCATCTGGATCGCCGTCTGAACACGGGTGGAATACCCGAGGTTCTCCAGCGCGCTCATCAGGGCCATTCCATTGATGACGGTGGCCAGCATTCCCATGTAGTCCGCAGTGGCGCGGTTCATCCCGCGGTGGCTGGCGGCAAGGCCACGCCAGATATTTCCGCCGCCGACAACGACGGCAACTTCCACCCCCATCCTGCGCACCTCGGCTATGGAGGCCGCCACGCGCTGGACGATTTGAGGGGAAACACTGTCCGTGCTTCCCGCCTCCTTCAATGCCTCACCGCTGATCTTGAGAACGATGCGGCGGTATTTGGATTGGGATGGGGTGTCAGCCATGATGCTTTATCAAACCGCAGGAAAAGCCTTACGCAAAGGCAAATCAATATTCGATGATGCTTTGATCCTTCAGGGGGCTTTCAGAATTCGGACTTTCGAGCAACTTCCGCTCTTTCTCTTCCTCCACCGCCTTTTGAAGGAAATTCTTTAATTCGGGAATCCCCTCACCCAGCTCGGCACAGATCGGAAGGATGGTGATGCCGGGAAACTTTTTTTTGAATTTTTTGATGTTCACCCCGGCTTCGGGCATGTCCATTTTATTGGCGACGATACACCAGGGGCGCTCCGAAAGTTCGGGATTGTACAATTCGAGTTCCTTGCGCAGGGCATTCAAATCCTCCATCGGACTCCGGCCTTCCGATCCGGCCATGTCGAGCACCATCAGCAGATAGCTGCAGCGCATCACATGGCGCAGAAACTGATGGCCAAGACCCCGATTCTCGTGGGCTCCCTCGATGAGTCCGGGAATATCGGCCACCGTGGTCTTGCGGTAATCATCCAGATCAACCACCCCCACCTGCGGATTTCGCGTCGTGAAGGCATACGATCCGACCTTCGGATGCGCCCGGGAGATCGCCCTGAGCAAAGTGGATTTCCCGGCATTCGGATAACCGACCAGTCCGGCGAAGGCGATGGAGCGCATCTCCAGGAGGAACCATCCCTCCTCGCCGGGCACACCCTCGGTGAACCGGCGCGGAGCCTGATTGCGGGAACTCTTGAAATGAATGTTGCCACGCCCTCCCTGACCACCGTGGCAGATGATGAACTCCGCACCCGGGTGATCGAGATCGGCTAGCAGATCCTCGGGCGACGGATCGGCAAGCCCCTTTTTGACGCGGGGACGGTCGGAGGGCTCCTCCTCGGCATGTTCGGCCAGGGGATCGGTCGCATCATTGGCAGGAAAACGGTAGATCATGGTTCCCACGGGAACCGGAACGACAAGATCCGGCGCGGATTTCCCGTGTCTCTGCCGGTAGGAACCCCGACCTCCCGGTTTTGCCCGGAGAATCGGCTCGAAGAAGAGGTTCGCCAGTTGATCGACATGGACATCCGCCCGGAGTATCACATCGCCTCCATCGCCGCCGTCCCCACCGTCGGGGCCGCCCTTGGGAATGAATTTTTCGCGACGGAAACTCGCGGAGCCGCTGCCGCCGTCTCCGGCCTTGGCGTGAACTTTAACCCGGTCTATGAACATGTGCTTACGATTTCAGAAGCCGGCGATAAAGTCGCTCTGTTTTCCGTGCGATCGCCTCCCAGCCAAAAAGATCCTCGACGCGTTTGCGCCCGGCGGCCCCCATCCGGGCTGCCAGTGTCGGATCTGCCATGAGCCGGTTGATTTGCGCCGCAAGATCCGCGGAGAACTTTTCCGGATCCGTTGCTTCAAAGGGGCTTTCCTTCATCTGCTCAAGCGGCACCAGGAATCCGGTCTCCCCTTCCACCACAACCTCCTTGATGCCGCCGACGGCACTGGCCACCACCGGTGTTCCGCAGGCCATCGCCTCCAGATTAATGATGCCGAAGGGCTCATAGATCGAGGGACAGACAAAGACTGAAGCTCCGGAATAGAGGGCTCTGGCCTCCGGGCGGGAGACCATTTTTTCGATCCAGATGATGTCACTGCGATGCTCCCGCGCAGCGGCAACAGCCTGCTGCATCTCGGCGGCGATTTCCGGCGTGTCGGGGGCTCCGGCACAGAGCACCACCTGGAATCCCGGGTCAAGATGACGGATCGCCCCCACCAGATGGACGATCCCCTTTTGCCTGGTGATCCGCCCCACAAACAGAAGATAAGGACGCCCTGGATCGACTCCGAGAGATCGTAGAGCCTCGGGATTCTCGTGAGGTGTATATTCCTTCAGATCAATGCCGTTATGGATCACGCTGACCCGTTCGTCCGGAATGTTGAATAATTGATGAAGATCGTTGCGCGTATCCTCGGAAACGGCAACCACCGCATCGGCCATCTCGAGTGCCGTCTTCTCCACCCAGAGACTGAAATCATAGCCACCCCCAAGCTGCTCCCGTTTCCAGGGACGAAGCGGCTCCAGGGAATGCACCGTGATGACAAGCGGAATGCCATAGTTCAACTTCGCCATGATACCCCCCAAATGCGTGTACCAGGTATGACAATGAACAATGTCTGCGGTGATTCCGGCCCCATTGAAATCAACGCACCGCCGTGCGGCACCCAGCGGGCTCTGGAGCGGCTTCGGACAAGTGAACTCCGGGGTTCCCAAGCCGAAGCCCCTCACCTCGATCCCGTCAACCGTTTCCTTCTGACCACCAAAACACCGCACTTCCACCTGCATCAGTTTCGCCAACTCACGGCTCAAGTAATCGACGTGAACTCCCGCCCCTCCGTAGATATGCGGCGGGTATTCATTCGTGAGAAGAAGGGTTTTCATGGAGGGAATCAGATTAATGTAACCGGCAGAAAGAATCGAAGGACACCTGTTCGCGGAAGAATACCGGGAAGATCGATGGCGGCAAGCGATGCCTTGGAGACATTGAGGGAAAGGCTGCTCTCAAGACCGAGAAGCAGGGCGATCAGCAAGCTGAAATCCGGCTCGTGACCGACAATCATCACGGAATCCAGCCTGTGATAGGAAGCCAGTTCCTCGAGGGCCGTTTCCGGATGCATTCCGCAGACAAGCCATGGGACTTCGGAGAAATCGGCCGTGAGTTTTTGGGAGACAATCGAGGCGGTCTCCTTGGCCCGCAGCACCGGGCTCGTGAGAATCAAATCGGGCCTGATCCCCCGCGATGCAAGAAATTCCGCCACTTCCCCAGCCTGGGAATTCCCCTTCTCGGTCAGATGACGGGTGAAATCATTCGCCTGATAGGGCTCCGCCTCGGCATGGCGCAGGAGATAGAGGAGCATGGGGGATTAGGGGGAAAAAGACTGCGACTGGAAACTTGAAATTTGAGTAAAAATCACCACGCCCGACTTCATTTCAGGTTTCAGGTTTGAGCCTCGCGGCTTTCGACACACTACATCGACATCCCGCCGTCCACCGCCAGGACCTGACCGGTGATATAGGCGGCTGTCGGACCCGCCAGAAAGGCGACGGTCGAGGCAATCTCTTCAGGCTGACCGAAGCGGGAAAGTGGAATCTGAGCCAGCGCACCCTTGCGGATTTCCTCATTCAGCACGGCCGTCATGTCCGTCTCGATAAAACCGGGGGCCACGACATTCACGGTGATCCCACGACTGGCGACTTCCTTGGCGAGGCTTTTGGTGAGACCAATCAGACCCGCCTTGCTGGCTGCATAATTAGTCTGACCGGCAAGCCCCATGAGGCCGCTAACAGAGCTGATATTGATGATGCGGCCGGCACGCTGCTTGATCATCGGACGGAGCACGGCACGGATGAAATTGAAGGCTCCCTTGAGATTGGTGTCGAGCACGGCGTCCCAATCCTCGGAGGACATCCTCATGGCAAGGGTATCGCGGGTGATTCCGGCATTATTGATAAGAATATCGGCACGGCCAAAATCCGCCACGATCTGCTCACCGACTTTCTGGACGGCATCAAAATCAGCGACATCGACGGCATAAGCCCTCGCACTTCCGGGCCGGATCTCCTCAAGGGCGGCAGCCACCTTGGAGGAGTTGGCCTCGCTCCGGCTGACAACGGCAACCTTGGCCCCGGCCTCCACCAGATGACGGGCGATGGATTCACCGATGCCACGACCGGCTCCGGTGACAATGGCGACTTGATCTTGCAGGGGGTGGGTGTTGGTGCTCATGAATTCGAGATGATAAGAGTGGCCTGCCAGCCTAAGACAGAAGACACCCTCCTTTCAACGAGAACTCCTTGTTGCCCGATATTCCGGTGTGACAGTGAATGACCGAGCGCTGTTAAGAAAACGCTGATTTTCCTGTGCTTTCCCTGTCCATTTTGTGGTTACTTGTTTGAGTCATGAACGACGAGCACCCCCATCTCGAACACGCATCCCCCCCAAAGAAATCCCTCTGGCAGCGCTGGCTGGACTGGAACGGCAGCTTCTTCGTCATCAGTCTGCTGTTCCACATCCTGCTCATCGTCCTTGCGACCCTGCTGATCGTGCAGGTCATTGGAAACAAACCGAAACTCAAATTCACGGCAGCCCCTCCGATTGCCGCCCATCCGGATGAGTTCAAGGTAAAGCACTCCAAGAAAATGGCCTCGGATGCCCCCGCCGTCTCCAAGAGGATCACGACCACGGCACTGAACGCCCAGATCGCCCTTCCCGCCATGGATATCACCACCTCCACCGGCCCCGATGTCATGGCCTCGGTCATGAGCGGTCTGGGAGCTTCGGGACTCGGCGCGGGAGCCGGAGCGGGCGGGGGCATCGGCTCGATGCCGATGGAAGGCATGACTGCCTTTGGATTCAAGGGCAAGGGAAAAGGGTTCGGTTTGCCTGGGAATTACTATAACCTTCTGTACAACCGCGACAGAGGTCCTTCGGGGGCCAATTTCTACCAGGAAGTGGTCAATTATATCAAAGCAGGGATGCCGGATGACTACTTCAAGAATTTTTATAAGGGCTCACAGACACTGTATATCCCTCAGATAGGAGTAGCCTTTGTTGAGATGATTGAGGCCGCCAAGGCTTTTGCGGATGCGGCGGGGGACAAGGCCATAGAAAACCCCGCTTGCTGGGTGGCGGTGTACAAGGGTAAGTTCACAGTGAATCATACGGGAACCTACCGATTAGTGGGCTTTGGGGATGATCTTCTCGCGGTGAGCATCGATCACAAAGAAGTCCTTGAATCCATCATCAACGATTCAGCCGGAAAGGTTCATGTTGCCAAGGAATACTACCCATATACCGGCGGGTCGATGTCCGGGGGGTCGATGTGGGCGGGGGGAGCTTCCTTTCCTTGTGGCGATTGGGTGGAACTCGAAGAGGGAACCGTTCATGAGATTAACGTGCTGATCGGTGACGACGCCGGCACCTCGGCGTTCTGGGTGATGGTGGAGAGGAAGGGCCAAAATTATAAACACCTTCCGAACGGATCCCCGATACTTCCCCTCCTTCGATTTTCATCCACTGTGCTACCCCAGGTCAAAGGCAAGGTACCCCCTTACGATAACGAAACGGATATCGGCTGGAGGATTGTCAATGATTCTTATAAAATGGGAGACACGGTCTCAGAATCTCGTCTCGGCAATTAGAGCGGTTTAGCAGTTGTCCCAAAACTCCCCTTGAAAAGTCCCCACGATGAGTCCCCAGGAGGCAAGGTGCTGGGGATTCTGGAACCTAAAAGATGGGGAGGGAGTGGAATGTATAAATTTCTTCTCTTTCTTGGTTGGCCGAAAGAAACATAGGGAAATCACAAGGGGAAATTCTCGCGCAGGCCGCTGGGACGCGGAGTGGGGAAGGAATAAAAATCACCCCTTTTGATGACGCTGAATTTCTTCCGCGTTCCCCGCGTGAAATGATTCCATCGCAGTCGACCGCGTCTCTTCCTCTTCCAAGTGGTTTGTCTGAAGACACCTGGCGCGGAAAAAGCCTCCTTTGAAAATAAACGGAAAATATCTAAAAAAATCTTGCCATGTGGTTGTGACCCGGTAAAAGTCCATGTGACTGATAGCCATATTTTGAACTCAAGCGCCATTTCATCGAACTAAAAATCAGTCCAACCCAAAAACAACAACCCATGATAACACAAAACAGCAAACACGTCGCGCTCTCGCTCGCGATCGGCGCGTCACTCAGCCTCGGGGCTTTCACGGCCTCGGCACAAACCCTATCATTCAGCAGCGATTGGCAGGGAACGAATGCCTCATCAAGCACCTACAACGTCCTGCAAGAAAACCAGGGATCAAACACCGCTTCGTTCAATTATAACGGTTGGAACGATGAAGTTGTCGGTTACGACACCCAGCAGCGCGCGGGCTTTGCCGTGACCCCTGGCAGTGGTAACCAGTTTCAGGTGGATTCCTTGTATTTTAATGCTGGCGTCAAGGTTTCGCAACCCCTTGCCGGCCCAGCTCCTGCTGGCTACGGCGACGGTTATTCCCTCAACTGGGGTCCGAGCATTAACGGTGATGGTAATCAAGCGGGGCAGATTCTCAGCCCATACGATGTCGAACCACAAGGTCTCACGATCCAAGTGCCTACTTATGGAGGTAACGGTAACAATAATGACGCCCTTATCAATTGGGATGGCAGCCTGATTGGCAGGATCAACGGGATAACCGCGACCCCGAATGGTGACTGGATCGGCTACACAACGACCATTAACACGTTGGGTCAACTCGCCGTGAATGTTTACAATGCGAACGAGTCCTTCAACCAAACCTTCAATTATAACCTGACGAATTGGGGTGAGGCTAATTCAACCTGGGGCTACACCGTCGCCTCGTTCGCCGGCGGAGCTGGTGAAATCAACGAAGTTGGTGGTGAAGTGATCACAGCGATCCCCGAACCCTCCACCTACGCCCTCTTCGGCCTCGGTGCGCTTGCTCTGGTAATTGCGTATCGTCGCCGCACAGCGTAATTACAAAAACGGTAAAATCTCACAAAAGCCCCGCATCTTGCGATGCGGGGCTTTTTGTTTGCAGATATGAGAAGTTCTTTTGGCCAGAAAAAGAAGCAAGGGGATTTTCTCCCTCAGGGCCTTCCGCCACTCAGGTCTGAGGCCTCAGGTCTCAATCCCTCATCCATTTCCTAGATCGCCCCCACCATCATAGGAGCGGGCCAAGAGTGGCAAGCAGGTTGTGCCAGAGACGGCGGGAAACGGGCCAGGAATCGACAACGTCCCTAGTAACGCGACGGGATCGGGCGAGATACTGTTGCTGCCGTTCATGCATGGACGTTGTGAGCGATTGATCCACCAGCAGGATGTTGTTCTCGTAATTGAGTTCAAAGCTTCGCCGGTCCATGTTCGCGGAACCGATCAGGGTGACTTCACCATCCATCGTGAACGATTTCGTATGCAGGAGTCCGCCCTCATATTCATAAATCTTAACCCCGGCAGCGAGCAGATCCCCGTAGTAGCTCCGACTGGCCGCCCCCACGATCCAGGAATCGTTCCTGGCGGGAAAGATGATGGTCGTGTCGATGCCCCGGAAGGCTGCCGTGCACAAGGCATTCTGCAAAGGATCGTTGGGAACATAGTAGGGGGTCGTGATGATCACCTCACGACGGGCGGCAAACAGAAGGGACTCGAAGACTTCCGGCATGGCTGAAAATCGAATCGTGGGACCGGTTCCGATGACCTGTGCCGTAAACCCTCCGGGGATGGGCTGCGGCAGCGGGGCACTCAGGAGATCATCGAGATTCTCGTCGACATAAGTCATCCAGTCGCTTGCGAACAAATACTGGTTCTGACGAACGACGGGCCCCTCGAAGCGCATCATGGCATCGACCCAGGGCGCATAGTTCGCTTTGACGAGAAATTCGGGATCAGCGCAGTTCTGACTGCCGCAATAGGTGATGCGATCATCGATGACGACAATCTTGCGGTGATTGCGGAGATCAATCCGGCCAAAGAAAGGCCGGAGCAACGGATTGCCGATGGGAAGTCCCGCCGCCACCCTGACACCCGCCTCCTTCATTCCCGACCAGTGCACGGAATCAATCATGCTGCGCGAACCCAGGGCGTCGGCCATGGCCCGGCAGGTCACTCCCCGCAAGGAGGCACGCTTCAACGCCTCGACAATTTTGAGACCGTTATGATCGGGGAGCCAGATATAGAAGAGGACATGAACATGATCCCTGGCCGCGTCAATATCGGTCACCATCGTGTCGATAGCCGTGTTCGAATCCGCGAGAAGATAAGCCGAATTGCCGTTCAGGGGCTGGAATCCGTTGATCGATTCGCCCAGTTCAAAGAGATGACGATAGCGTTCGACATTCGCGGGGAGGGCGGCTTGCCCTGACTCCCCCTGACGCTGGAATGGTGGCATTCCATGAAGCACCTCGTTCAATCGCTGCGCACGGCGCTTCCCGATATTGACTTCCCCGAGAAAGAGATAGGCAACGATCCCGATGAGAGGAAATGTCGCCACAACGACCAGCCAGGCGATTCGGGAAGCCGGATCACGATGAGGGCGCAGCAGAATCCTTCCGAGGACTGCCAGTTGGAGCACCGCAACGAGAGCAAAAACAAGAATCGAGTAGTGGTGGGCAGGAGTCATGGCGTGCAGGGTTAAAAATTCAGGTATCAAGTCAGCCCCTAGTCCCTCTCTTCAAAGGCGAGAATGCTTGCCGCTTCTTCGGCCGTTTCGATCTGGGGAAGGATCCCGATACGGCGGTAAATCGGCCGGATCGACTCGCGGAGTTCCTCCAGGCCGGAGAAAAAGAGCGCCGCTCCGGCGATGCAGGCTGTTCCTCCGATGGCAAGGGTGAGCGGGGCCCCGATCCGCTCGGAGATCCAACCGGCCATCAGGCTTCCGATGGGAGCCGTTCCCACGAAAGCCATCATGTAAAAACTCATGACGCGACCCCGTTTGTCGTTATCGACGATGGTCTGGAGGATCGTGTTACTGGAAGCCATCTGGATCATGAGCCCGGCTCCCCCGACAAACAGGAAGATCATGGAGAGCCAGATGACGCGGGAAAAGGCGAATCCGATGATGCCACCACCAAAGAACACCACGGCGACGGGGATGACGGCACCGAGTCCGAGCACACTGCGTCTCCCGGCAAGCCATGCCGCCCCGAGAAGCGCCCCGGCACCCGCAGAGCTCATCAGGAGCCCGAGAGTGTGCGGACCTCCCTTCAGGATGCTTCCGGCAAAGAGGGGAACAAGTGTGGCGTAGGGAGTGCCGAGAAGACTGGTGAGGGCCAGCAAAGAAATGATCCTGCGGATCGGGCCCGGCCGGCAAACGGTATGCCACCCCTCCGTCAGGTCGGAGAGGGCACTTCCCCTGGGAGGGCGCGCGATCCCGTTTGGGTGGATTGTCATCGCCAGAAAGGCGGCGATGACCGCCAGATAGCTGAATCCGTCGATGAGGAAGCACCATCCCTCACCGTAGGCGGCGATGACCAAAGCACCGATGGCCGGCCCGATGAAGCGTGCCGCATTGAACATCGTGGAGTTGAGGGCGATCGCGTTGCCGAGATCGGCTTTGTTCTCGATCATCTCGATCACGAACGACTGCCTCATCGGAATGTCGAAGGCCGTGATCATGCCGCCGAGGAGGTTCAGGAGAATGAGACCCGTCACGGAGGCATGGCCGCCGAGGGTCATGGCCGCAAGGGCGAAGGACTGGAGCATCGAGAGCGACTGAATCACGACGAGTGCTCGCCTTTTGTTCACGCGGTCAACCAGGATTCCCGAGAAGGGTCCCAGCAGGAACATCGGGATCTGACCGGCACAGGTCACCACGCCCAGCATCAGCGCGGAGCCCGTGAGGCGATAGACAAGCCATCCCGTAGCCATGTTCGTCATCCAGGTGCCGCAGAGGGAGATGATCTGTCCAAGGAAGAAAAGCCGGTAGTTCCGATACCGGAAGGCTTTCACCATCCGGCTGAACCATCCCCTTATTCCCGCAGGAGCACTGTCAGCCGTCGGAGGGGTTATCGTGTCCACCATAAAAGGAAGCGCTTATTTAAGCGCATAGCGACTGTTGCAGTAAGAAACCTCCGACTGTCACCCATTTTGTCGTGATCGTTCTCATTGCGTCAAATCCACAAGGTTGCAGAGCACTTCGGCATTTTCATCCAGGTAATAGCTGCCACAGATCCGGTGATACCCGTCGGCAATAACCAGCGGCCTGTCTGCCGAGAGATCGCCGCGAACCAGAAACACAGGCGAGAGCAAACTGCCTTTCTTCACCTTTTTGAGATCCGCTTTGACATGAGCATTGTCCGGAGGGAGAAGGGGGAGCCTGCTCGCACGGAGGAGATCCTTTGCCAAAAATCTCGAAATGGGGGAATTTTTGAAGCTCTCTACAGTTTTCCTCGCAAGATCAGGATCTGCCAGAAGGGAGAGATAATTGACTGCGGCCGGGTAATCGTGTTCGTCCGATTGATCCTTCCAATGCGGAGACGGGGGATTTTTGATAAGTTTTTTTGTCACTTTTGCGTTCATAGGGATTCGGTTTGCTTCAAGCACTCAAGATAGTTTTTTTGAAAAAAAGAGAACTTTTGAGAAAACCGGTGTTTGATAGATAGCAGTATTTCACTCCCAGAGCCAAAACATGCTTCAAATCCTCCCCCATCGGATTCTGCGTGGATCCGCCTTTCTTCTCGTGGCAGTCATTCTGACTGGAACCGTCATTGCGGACGACCCCTCAAAGGAGACCGGATCATCCCTCTCCCCTCTTCTGGGAAAGCTCTCCCCAGACACAGCGGGTTCAGGAATTCAGTTTTTTACGAAGAAAACCCGTCTCTGGTTGGGACGCAGTCAGGTGATCTGCTTTTACGCCAAAAAGCCCGTCGACCAGAATCGGTATCTCTCCTTTGGAGCGGATGAAAACTATCTCCATGTTCTCATCCCCCCGACCTTGGTCCCGGGAACTCATATCGGATACATCCGTGTCCGGCCCCTCAAAGAGGGAACAACCAGACTGACTCTTCAGGGAAATGCGATGGATGTGGACATTGCCAAGGACACGGCATCAATCACGACCGAGACGACAAAACCGGAAATCACGACACCGGCCGAGGGAGCCGTGGTCTGGGACAAGTTTGCCGTGGGTGTGGATCGGCTGAATTTTGCCACGACTCCTCCTGATTCCCTGCCGGTGCTCAGACTCCCCGATGGAAGTGAAATCAAACCCCGGGAGTTGCCGAAACAACCCGGCCCTCATCTTCACTACGCCTACACCGTCGATGCAAAATCACTTCATCCCGGAAGCAATGAACTCTATGCCGTGATCCGGGGGAAATCAGGCCGCGAAATCATCAGTGATCCGGTAAGTGTGGTGGCGTTGGAGCCCGCCCATCAGGAGATCGCTGCCGGTCAATGCAAGGATCAGATCCAGACGCACCCGCTTCCTCCGAAAGTTCCCCCTCCGGGCCCTCCAAAGCCGTTTGTTCCACCCAAGGTGGAGGCGGATAAAAAAGCTTTGTACGGGATGATCGTCAGTAATCCGACGGACAACTCGCCGTGGTGCATGCCGGTGAATGTCCCTGCCAAAGGGCTCTATCAAATGATCGTGACGGCAGCGGGCGATCTTGGAGGGAATGCGCTCCCAACCATGGCGCTGACGGTTGACAACGAGCAGAACACCTCCACCAGCTCACGTCTGGCGACGACCGACTGGCAGCGTGTCCCGGTGGGTCATCCGATGACCCTGACGGAGGGTTTCCATGTACTCTCGATTCGCTTTAGAAATGCCTTTGGTGGTCAACCCGAGGACAGCCGCCATCTCTATCTGGCACGCTATGAACTGGCGCGTCTCGATCAACTGCCCCCGGTCGATGCCGCAGCAGACCCTTCAAAGATGATGATGCAGGGTGCCCCGGTCACTTCCAACGACCAGAAGATGCAGCCCTCACCAACATCCACGGAACAGCACTCCGGGGCTGCCATGATGCAGGGGAGCATGATGATGGAGACGATGAAGTCGGGAATTCCCATCAACTCGGGAAACTTCCATCTGGCATTCCAGGACCCGCTGGATGGCCAGACCATCTCGAGCCAGGTAACGGTCAACGCCAGGGCCTGGTGGACGGATCAGCAGCATTCCCCTCCACCCACGGTGGAGTTGATCATCAACGGAAAAGTTGCCGCCTCCATAACCTCTCCCCAACCCCATTTCCCGGTCGATGTCTCGGCATTCAGTCCGGGCATCAACTCGATCCAGTTGCGTGGAGTACTCCCGGGAGGACAACGAACCCAGAGCATCACGGAATCACTCATCCTCCCCCGGGGACTCTCTACTGGAGTTCCCTACCACCCGCGCCATACCTACTTCGTTCATGATCCGGCCTGGGAGGGGAGTCTCAATGGCAGGATCAATCCGAAGGATACCGATCCGGTTGCTTCCTTTGAAAATCATGGAGAAGCGACACTGAAACTCCCTGACTCCCTGGAGGGATTCTACAAAATATCTCTGGAAGCCCGAGGAACCAGTGCCAACGGGCCGGTGGTGGCTGACCTCCTGCTGAAGACGACCGGAGGGGAAACCAAACTCGGAGAAGTTGCGGTGAAGCCGGCCCTTGCCTCACTTGACGTGGCGCAGAACAATTTTTCGCCTGGACCCAAGGAGCTGATCCTGCGTTTCGCTGAGAATACCCCTGCCCTCGAGAAGGGAAATCCGCGCCTGGTTGTCCGTGCCCTCCGGATGGAGCCCTTGGTGAAGCAGCCCGCCAAAATACCCGTCCTCGCCTCCATAGCCTATCCCCCGGCAAATGCCAGGATCGGGATGGCCGACGCGGTTGTCGCCAATGTCTCGGGAGCCGGCGGCGTGGTGCAGGCTGACCTGCTCATTGATGGTGAGCCGCAGCATTTCAATCTCACGCCTGCCAACGGGCTCGGCCCGATTTTGTTCCCGCTGCTGACCCGCCAGCTCACTCCCGGTCATCACCAGTTGCAGATCGCGGCCAGGGACGCATTCGGGAACAAGGCCACCTCCACACCGGTGGGCATTGATGTCTCAAAGGATGCGCAAGAGGACGCGCAGAAGGATGCGCAGGGCAATGCGAAAACCACTGCGAACGGCACCTATGCCCGAGCCGTATTCCTGCTGAGTCGTTTCGGTTATGGGCCGGAACCCCGGGAACTCGCAGCGATCCTCACCATGGGGCCGGAAGAGTGGCTGCGCTCACGCATCACCGAGCCAACCGACTCACCCTCCGAAAGGAACGAGCAGAAGTACCTGCGCTCGGAGTTCCCCAATTTCGATGCCCCCGTGCCACGGGCCATGGAGTTGCTGATCACCGACCCCAACCCTGTGAGGACGCGCTTCCTCGTCTGGATCGAGAACCATTTTTCCACATGGGTGAACAAAGACGGCGGTGGTGAAAAATCCCGCGAGCATGAACGCTTCCGGGAACTGGGGATCGCCCCCTTCCAGGATCTTCTCCTCGCGTCGGCGACGAGTCCAGCCATGATCATCTATCTGGATCAGCGGTACAGCGTTGCGCGTCGCCTGAACGAGAACTACGCCCGCGAGATCATGGAACTTCACACCCTCGGCGTGAAGGGGGGATACACCCAGAAGGATGTGACTTCACTCGCCGACCTGCTGACCGGCTGGAGCCTTGCCGACGAGGCTTCGATCGAAGGCTCCCAGAATCTGGAACGCACCTTCCGCTACGATCCCTACCTCAACAGCGATTCCCCCGAAGTCATCCTCGGGATGGAGTTTCCCGGAGTCCCTCTGGAGGATCGTTTTGACAGGGTTCTCACGGCACTGAACATGCTCTCCGCCCATCCCAGCTGCGCTCTCTTCATCAGCAGGAAACTTGCGGAGCACTATCTTTCCGACCCGGCACCGCCTGATGTCGTCAATGATCTGGCCCGGATCTACATGGAATCGGGAGGGGACATGAGGCAGATGCTCATCGCCCTCTCCGAGCGTCCCGAGTTCTGGTCAGCTCCCCCGAGGGTTGCCAGCCCGATTGATTTCGGAGTCCGGCTTGCACGCATTTCAGGTCTTCGAAATCCCGCGCCGGTCAACGACCTCGCCGCCCGCAGCGGCATGGGTTTGTTCGACAGGGCGACTCCCGACGGGTATCCCGACACGGATGGCTACTTCGTAAGCTCGAACTCACTGCTCCAGCGCTGGCACTTCGCCCAGGCGATTCAGGAAAGTTTCCTTGGAAACAAGCTCATTCCCGACGAGTGGAAGCCAGCCGATCATGCCTGGGATCCGGCCACCACGCAGCGCCTCCTCGACCTCGCGGCGGTGCGCATTACAGGCAATGTCCTGACACCGGCCTCCAACGCTTCGGCACTCCAATTGATTGCTTCCACACCCCCCAATACCGAAAACAGGATGCATCTGCTTACAACCTTCGTTTGTCAGACACCCGAAACCACGCTAAAATAAAACAAGAGAGGTTCCCCATGCACATCACACGCCGATACTTTCTACGCTCCACCGGCGCACTTGCCCTTTACTGCGGCATCAATCCACTCAAAACACTTGCCGAGGTGGGAATGACCGCTGCGGATGTCAAGCCGGTCCGGCGTGGGAAAACTTTTGTCGCCATTTTCCTTCGGGGCGGAATGGATGGCCTCAATTTCATTGTTCCCTTCGGCGACCCGGGTTACAAGGGGCTCCGGCCCACGCTGGGACTCGCCTCCCCCGGTGCTCCGGGCGGAACCCTTGATCTGGATAATTTTTTCAGCCTGCATCCTGGTGCGGCGGCCTTGATGCCCTACTTCAAAAATGGGACGGCGATGGCCGTTCACGCCGTGGGATATGACCGCAATACCCGCTCCCATTTTGAGGAGCAGGACACCTGGGAGACCGGCGTGTCCGGGAATACCATCAACTCCGACGGCTGGCTGAACCGACATCTCCTGACCTCGCAGGGGCACGGCCCGGTGCGCGCGATCTCGATCGGGGATGTCCTGCCAAGAATTCTGAGGGGGAAGGCCCCGGCATTTGCCCTGCGGGGAATATCCGACCTGACTTTGCCCAACGACGGGAATGTCAGCGACGCGCAAATGTTCGCCGCGATCGAACATGCCTACTGCACTCCTCCCAGGGAACACGTCGGTGCCGCACAGGATCTTCTCTCCGACACCGCCCAGACAACGCTCGACGGCATCCAGATCATCAAGCAGAAAATGGCGGAGGGTTATGTCACGAAGGTGGAATATCCCAAGACGGATTTCGGCAGGAAACTCTCGGAGATCGCACGGGTCATCAAGTCGGATATCGGACTGGAAGTAGCAGAAATTGATTACGGCGGATGGGACACCCATCAGAACCAGGGATCTGCAGTAGGTGCCTACGCAACCTTGGTGAAGAATCTGGCGGAGGGACTGGATGCCTTTGCACGGGATCTGGGCGACAGGATGAACGATACCCTGGTTCTGACGATGAGCGACTTCGGACGCACGGCTGCCGAAAACGGCACCGGCGGCACCGATCACGGCTGGGCGAACTGCATGCTTGCGATGGGCGGTACTCTTGCCACCTCCACTTCAGGAGGCATTGTGAAACCGGTTCTCTCCCGCTGGCCCGGCCTCGATAAGGGTCAACTTCATGAGGGACGCGACCTGCTCCACACCACCGACTTCCGGGATGTTTTGGGAGAAGTCGTCTCCGTTCACCTTGGAAATCCCCGGATCAAGACGGTTCTGCCAAATCATGATTTCAAATCCGTCGGATTTTTGAAGGCCCAAGAGTCTGTCTGAAAACTCTCAGCTGTATCCCGCAGGGGGTTTCTTTAACTCCTGTCAGAGGCTGTCCGAAAAGTCCGCGCATGGCGAGCAGAGAGGAGTTGGGGGTGTGAGCGCAAAGAGAGCGAGGAGCATATCCTCTGCGATACGTGACGAGCAAACGACAAAGAGCTCACGCCACCAAGACCCTCTGCCCTTCTGGGTTTGCAGCTCTTCCGGTCTGATGCGGTGTCGATGACTCGGTCGAGTATGATCTTCATACACTGCCTCCCCATCTCCTTGTCTCAGTTCCAGAATCCCCAGCAACTCGCCTCGCGTGCCTTTTCGGACAGCCCCTACAACCCCATCGATTCAATCGGATTAAAGTCAGAAGCGTGGTAGGAGCTGCGCACCAGAGGGCCGCTCGCCACATGGGTGAAGCCTTTCTTGCGGGCGATCTCACCATAGAAATCAAAAGTCTCGGGTGTGATGTATTCCACCACGGGAAGATGTTGCGGACTGGGACGCAAATATTGTCCGAGGGTCAACACACTGACTTTTGCTTCGCGAAGATCATCCATCGCCTGAAAGAGCTCGTTTTCCCGCTCACCGAGACCGAGCATCAGCCCACTCTTGGTCACCATCCTGAGCCCATGGGCCACACCCAGTTCTTGTGCGTTTTTAAGAAACTCCAGAGAGAGACGATATTTGGCACGGGAACGAACCATCGGGGTGAGCCGTTCCACCGTCTCCAGGTTGTGATTGAAAATATGGGGTCGTGCATTGACGACGGTTTGCAGGGCAGAAGCCTTGCCATTGAAATCGGGTGTTAGAATTTCAATGATCACCGCGTCATCCATGGCTCGGATGGCCTCGATCGTACGGGCAAAGTGCTCAGCGCCCCCGTCGGCAAGATCATCGCGGGCCACGGCGGTGATCACCACATGCTTCAACTTCATGCGACGGACGGCCTCGGCGACCCGTTCCGGCTCGTCATGTTCGAGAGCAAACGGTTTGGCCGTATCAACGGCACAGAATCCGCAGGCACGGGTGCAACGATCACCGGCAATCATCATGGTGGCGGTGCCGCCGCTCCAGCACTCCCAGCGGTTCGGGCACTGGGCACTTTCACAGACTGTATGCAGGCGCAGATCGGAGATCAGGGCCTTTGTGGAAAAGAAGACGGGATTGGAGGGCAACCTCACCTTGATCCAGTCGGGCTTTCGCTCCTGATGGAGTGAGGAATCAATCTTGGGTGAGGCCATGAGCACTTCATAGTCCCTTGAAGGGATTCCTCTTTCCAGCGAAAAATCAGGGGAGATTGACCAAAAGATTATTGATGCAATGGACGGGATGCCAACGCGGCGACTTGCGCGGAAAACCCGGCTCGAATCACCCTGTCTTCAGCATAGTCCTGAAAACCCGCGGATGTGGGGTGAGACAAAACCTCCTTCCAATTCCGAAGCAACTCCAGGCTGATCTGAATTACTTGCGGACGTATCTCCGTCATCAGATTTTTCGGCGGAGAGACAGGCCTCGACTTGCCGTCATTCCAACCCTCGATCAGTTCCTCCTGCACCTTCCGGGAAGCCATGATCTGGGCTTGAAACAGGGCGGTAACCTGGATGCTTGAGAGCCCGATTTTCTCTCCCTGTGCCGTCATGGCCGAAAGAAGGGTCTCTTCTCTCTTGGGATCGGCAACCGGCTGATGATTTGCAAACTTTGTCCAGGCGACCTCCCTGGAAATCTGCAACCTCCGGATCAGCGTATCAACCAGACGGTCTTCCCCGGTTGAGGGTTGGAATATTTTGCCATCCGAGCCGGAAGCCTTGGAATCGCTGCAGAAACCGGAAAAGAGCAGCAGGGAAAAAAGAAGCACCACCTTCATCGGGAACGGTAGGTCCCCCGGTTGGAGAGAGCACGGTGAAGCGTGATCTGATCGGCCTGCTCGACCCCTCCCCCGGCAGGAAGCCCCTGTGCAATCCGCGTCACAAGGACTCCCGTGGGAGCAAGAAGTTCGGCAAGATAATGGGCCGTCGCCTCCCCCTCCACGTCGGCACCAAGGGCGAGGATCACCTCGGAGGGCCGTTCCTCACCGAGGCGCTCGATCAGCTCGGCAATGCGAAGTTGTTCCGGGCCGATGCCGTCCAAAGGAGAGAGCTTCCCCCCAAGGGCATGATAGCGACCCCGGAAAACACCGGTGCGTTCCAGGGGAAGAATATCCGTGGCGGTTTCAACAACGCAGAGTTCACGCCCGGAGCGGGCCGCATCCCGGCAAAGAACGCACTCTTCCTGTTCGGCAAAAAATCCGCAAAGACGGCAGATCCTGAGATTTTCACGGGCACCCGTGATGGCCGAAAGAAGTTGGGAAGGTTTGGCATCCGGCGAACGCATCAGCCAGAGGGCGATCCGTTCGGCACTTCGTGGTCCGATTCCAGGCAGGCGGTGAAACTGCCTCACCAGTTCGCGAAAAGAATCGGGATAGTCGAGGAAGGACATGGCTAAAATGAAGAAGGCAAAATGCTAAATGAAAAAAGTCAGGTCATTCCTGGGACATGATCATTCTTCCTTTTTCCTTTTTTCTATACCGACTCGGTAAGCAGCGCCTGCTCCGGAGTCTGTTCATCCTCGCCGCGGCGGGCGCGTTCGACCCGCTCGAGATAATAATCCAGAACCTTGTCAGGAATCCCGGAAATGCGGGCCGAGGAAAAAGCCGTCGTCGCCTGATCCCACTTCTTTTCGCGGAAAAGAATGACCCCTTTCCAAAAATGGTCACGACTCCGCTCTCGCTCCGGTGAAAGGGAATTCTTTGCCGCCAGGAACTCATACAGCTCCACACGGCGGCGGCTTCCGGCGCGTTGCAGAAGATCAATGGGACGCCCCTCGACCATTTCGGAAGCCATTTCGTAGGAAAGAGGTCCGGCAAGAATCCTGCTCCCGTATTGTGCGCAGGCGGCGGCCAGATGGCGTGCGAATTCCACAACAGGCCCGGAAACGCTGTAACGCCCGTCGAGGGTGCTTCCATAGGCAGCTGCAATCATCGGGCCCGAATTCACCCCGATGCGAAAATCAAGACGCTGCTGCCATCGCTTGTCACATTCCCGGTTAAGTTCCTCCAGACGGGAGACGAGGTCAATCGCGGCACGGGCCGTTTTGGCAGCGTGGTTGGCAGCTCCTTCTACCGGAAGCGGTGCCCCGAAGATGACCCGGATGCTTTCGCCGGAGCACTCATCAAGGTATCCGCCCACATCGACCAGAAAATCGGAGGCTGTGCAAAGGTAGAGATTCATCAGGGAGACATAGTCCCCGGGACTCATCACTTCCATGAGGTCGACATGATTATGGATTGTGCAGACGAGCAGGGAGGCTTCATGCAGATCTCCGGGAAAATTGACAGGCAGATCCCCGTCAACAAGGCGGCGGAAGCTTGAAGGGCGGAGGCGCTTTCCAAAGAGGCGCCGGAGCGCCGGTTCCCGTGAGCCCATCGCGGTGCGCTCATAGAAAACAACGGCAAGGAGACCGAGAAAAATTGCCGCGACGCCTGAAAAGGGATTCAGGAATGATGAATTCCAGAATTGACTCGGAAGGGCCGCCACCCAGGATCCGCTGAGAAGAAGGAGGATGCTGATGAGCGCTATGACATTGCGTTCGCGGCGGGTTGCGTGAAGGGCAATCCAGATGATCCCGAGCGTGAGAACAACCATCAAGGCCCCACTGAAGAAGTTCCCTGCAGGTGGCAGTGCCGAAGCCAGAATGAAGTTCTTCCAAAGAACCCCGATGCGATCAAGCCCTCCGGTGAGAGAAATAATTGCCAGCAGGGAAATCGAAACGACCGACAGTAACAGGAATGATTTGATCTTCCTCATGAGCAACAATGGCGAATCACGGCATGGAAGCGGACTCTATTCAACGGGGAGTTACTGGAAAAAGAATGATTCATCAGCCGAACACTCATTAGAACGCATCGAGGCGCTTGGGGCAAGAAACCTCGGTCCTGGCCGACAAATACGGACTTTTCGAACAGCTGCTAATCAACGAGTTGAAAGATCTCCTGACGAAAGCTTTCCACTACCTGCCTCAGTCTCCCATGAGTCCCTTTCCGCCGTTCCCGATGATCAAGTGCCTTGCAAAACGCAAACTCAAGAGCCTCGTGGGATTGGAAGCGTTTTTCGGGGTCTGAATCCAACAGCTTCAGGATAATTTTCCGGGTCTCCATCAATAAGTCAGAGGATAAGAGATCCTTTCTGACAGCGCGGCGTTTGAGCAGCGCCAGATCCTCCCGCTGCAGACCGTCGCTTTGATAAGGGGAGTGACCTGTAAAAGCATGGTAGAGACATCCTCCAAGTCCATAGAGATCAGAACGGAAATCCCCCGCCTGGCCGGAGAGAATTTCGGGAGCCACATAATCAGGTGTCGCCATGAGATGAAGTTCGGGCGGTGATTCCTCCATGCTGGAGCGTGCCAGCCCGAAGTCCCCCAGCTTGGCAACACCCGAGGCAGTAAAGAGAATATTTGCCGGTTTGAGATCATGATGAATGATATCTTTGGAGGAAGCCGCCTTCAGGGCCTTCAGAATTTCCAGGCCGATTTGCAGGAGACGTTCCTCACTGATCGGGTTCCCGGAAAGTATGAGATCGTGCAAGGAACCTCCTTCCATCAGCTCCATAACCAACCCCGCTCCGGTCTCATTCTCCAACAAACCTAAAGTCTTCACGATCTTCGGATGATCGAGGAATCGGGCATGGTTTGCCTCATGTTTTAAGAGCAGGAGAGCCTCCCCAAACTCTGCATCCCTCTTCTCAATGACCTTCAGCGCAACCTCTGCTCCGGAAGCTCCACCCTCAGCACGAGAATCCACCAGGTGAGCCCGAAAAACCGTACTGCTTCCCCCTTGACCCAGAATGCCGGTCAGTTCGTAGGCACCGAACCTCCTCCTGACATGTACCTCCGCACGGCAGCGCGGACACTTGACCAGGGCAAACAGAACCTCGTCCGTCACATCCAGCAGCAAGCCGCATGAGGAACAAATTTCCTCATGTGGCGAGGAATGCGAATCCTCGGAATGCATGGGATAATCGAACGACATCAATTGACCATACCGCGAGGAATGACCATTCTTCAAGGAATGCTCCATCGCGATCAGGCGATGAACCCGCTTCCATGACCGAACCCACCATCCACGAAATCACAGCCTCCGAAGAGGATCGCCGCCAGAGGCTCGACATGGTGCTGGTTCGCCATCTTCCCGACTTCTCGCGTTCCAAGATCCAGTCCCTCATCAAGGCAGGGCGCGTCACCCTCCAGGGAGAAACCGTTCGCAGCAGCGACGAAGTGCAGTGCGGGGATCTCTTCGTGATTGAAGAAGAACCACCGAAACCTCCCGCCGGGGCCCGTCCGGAAAATATTCCACTTGAAATCCTCCATGAGGACCCCGATCTCCTGGTCGTCAACAAACCAGCCGGAATGGTCGTTCACATCGGCGCGGGCCACGAAGAGGGAACCCTCGTCAATGCCCTGCTGCATCACGGGGGCACGCTTTCCGCCGGATCGGAAGAGCACCGACCCGGCATCGTCCACCGTCTGGACAAGGAAACCAGCGGCTGCATCGTGGTTGCCAAGAACGACCAGACTCATGCGGCCCTCTCGAAGCAGTTTGCCGACCGCCAGGTCAAGAAAACCTATCTGGCAATCGTTCGGGGCAGACCCCGCCATGTGAAGGGAACCATCGATCTCGCCATTGGCCGCCATCCCGTCAATCGCCAGAAAATGACCCCACGCCGCCCCCCCTCGGGGCGCGAGGCGGTGACCGATTATGAAATCCTCTCCGTGCACGAAGGACACAGCCTGATCGCCTGCATGCCCCGCACGGGCCGCACCCATCAGATCCGCGTCCACCTGCAGCATCTAGGCCATCCGATCGCCGGGGATCCCCTCTACGGAAAGCGGGATCAGTTTGAACGCCATCTCCTGCATGCCTGGAAACTTGAATTCACCCACCCACGTACCGGCGACATTCTGAGTTGCACGGCCCCGCTTCCCGCAGATTTTGGAATTGTTCCCCTGCCAGCAAAGAAACGTTAAAATTAGCCCAACCATCCACCGACTGATGAGTACTTCCGTTTCAGAAAGCAGTGAACCCCTTTCCTTCAACGAGGCCATTGAAGCCGTCATGCCACGCCTCGAAGAAATGAAAAAGAATCTCCGGGGAGCCCCCACGGCCTCCCGTTCCAGCGTCGAAAAACTGATCTCCATGTCTCCCAACCTTCCCGATTCCTTCGTCAAACAGACCCCCGTGCCGACGGCAAACCCCATACCGGCAAAGCACAGCCCGACACCACCGCCAGCAATCGATGACGGCCGCTTGGAAAAACTCGCATCGCTCAAAAAGCAGATTCTCTCCTGCGCCCGCTGTCCGAACCTCGTGAGCAGCCGCACCCAAGTCGTCTATGGCGTCGGCAACCCCTTTGCCGAATTGCTCTTTGTCGGTGAGGCTCCCGGCGAAGAAGAGGATCTGAGGGGCGAGCCCTTTGTCGGCAAGGCTGGTCAGCTCCTCACCAAAATCATCGGGGCAATGGAATACACACGGGAGGATGTCTTCATTGCGAACATCCTCAAATGCCGCCCCGATATGCCGCCAGGGGAATCGGGAAACCGCAAGCCGAAGCCTGCCGAAATGGCAACCTGCCTCCCCTGGCTGACCCGGCAAATCGATCTGATCAAGCCCAGGGTCATCGTGGCACTCGGGTTGACTGCCGTGGAGGGGCTGCTCGGGGAAGCACGCACCATGAGAGACGTGCGTGGCAAATGGCTCGATTATCATGGAGTTCCCCTGATGCCCACCTACCACCCCGCGTACCTGCTGCGGAACCAAACCCTGGCTGAAAAACGCAAGGTCTGGGAGGACATGCTCCTGGTTCTGGAAAAACTCGCTCGACCCATCAGTGAGAAGCAACGGGGTTATTTTCTGGAAAAGGCCTAGGGGGACTTTCGAACCGTATAGGTACTCCCGAACGACCCGGCCAACGCATCATGAACACCCTGGTAACCATCGGCCCCACGCAGGAGCCGCTTGATGCCATGCGGATTCTGAGCAACCGCTCCTCGGGAACCCTTGGCACGGAACTTGCACTCACCCTCGCCGGAGCAGGTCATCGCGTGATCGCCCTTCGGGGAACGGGCTCCACTGCCGGGATCACCCCCCTGCAGAGACCCGAAATCCGCGTGATCCCCTTCACGACGACTGCCAACCTGCGCGATGCACTGCACCTCCTCTCCACTGAAATTTCCGTCGACGTGATCTTTCATGCCGCCGCGGTCAGTGACTATTATTTCCCGGAAGCAGGGCCGGGGAAAATTCCCACAAGTGGCGGCGCAATCACGCTGACCTTCCAGCCCACGCCCAAGATCCTGCCTCGGTTGCGGGAATGGTTTCCCAAGGCGCGGATCACCTCCTGGAAATTCGAAGCTGCGGGGGATCATCAATCCTCAATCTCAGCTGCAAAGAACCAACTCTCGAGCGGGCATTCCGATGCCTGCGTGATCAACGGCCCCTCCTACGGCGAGGGATTCGGCTACCTGCTCCGGGGAGAAAATACGCGCCATTTTGCCAATGCCCGGACACTCTGTGATTTCCTGGCATTGGGGATAGCACATGCCGGCGGGTAATTTTACTTCGCCAGAAGCGGAAGGGTCTCTACACTTCAAGGTTCATGAGCGAAGACCTGAATCCCTATATCGAAGCCGGCAAGATCACCTCTGCCGCCGCTGAAGCCCTCTCCAAACTGACGCCCGGTGCCTTCTGCACCCACAGGAGCTGGGGATTCGGCAGGATCTCCGGATGGGAACTCATCACGGGTCAGATCCTCATCGATTTTGGAAGCAAAAAGGGCCATCCGATGCAGCTTCAGTATGCCGCCGAAACGCTCACCTTCATCCCCTCCGGACACATTCTCGCCCGTGCCGCCTCGGATGCGACGGCCGTCCAGAAGCAGGCTCTGGCCGATCCGGTCGGACTGATCCGTTCCATCCTCGCGGATCATGGTAACAAGGCGACTGCGGACGAAATCGCCTCCACCCTTGTTCCTGCGGTCTTTGACGCCCCAGGATTCAAAAAGTGGTTTGAAGCGGCGAAAAAGAAACTCAAAACCGATGGCCATTTCCAAATTCCCTCAAAAAAGGGTGACGCGATCGTCCTTCAGGAAACCGCCCAGAATCCCCACGAACGCCTGATTGAACAGTTCCGCAAGGCCCGCCATCCAAAGGATCAGGTTACCGCCTTGGACTCCGCGCTCAAGTCGCTCCATGACTTCGCCAAGGAAGTCGAGGAACTGGGCTCCCTGGCCGCTGAAGTCGAGGAGGCTGCCAAGCGCAGCGGTCGCATCCATGCCGCCAAGGCGATCGAACTGCTCATTGCCCGTGACGAGATCTGCACCCACCATGAATCCCTGAAACCGGGCCCCGAGGCCGCAAGCGTCGCGGGATTCCTGGCCGAGTCACCAGGCAAGCTCAGTGAAATTTTTCTGGAAATTCCCGCCGCTAAATATGGCCGCGTGCTGGAAGCCTTCCCCACCGCTTTCCCCGAAAACTGGGAGGAAAAGGCTCTCCGCCTGACCCGGACTTCGGAGCCCAGGCTGAGTGGAGAAATCCTAAAACTCTTCATTGCCCAGGGAAAAAGAGAGGTCTTCGCCGAGCACACCCGCCGCATCATCCGGGAACGCTCGGCCAGTTCCGACTTCGTCCTCTGGCTTTCCAAAGACCGGGCCAAGGCGCTTCCGGAACTCGTGGATGAAGAACTCTTCGCCGCGATTCTCTCCGCCATGGAGGCCGATTTGCACGCCGACATCAAGAGCAGGCGCCTTGAGGAATTTCTCTTCGAGGATCGTGAACTTGTCGCCGATCTCCTCGGGAAGGCGGAGCGCGACTCCGCCAGGCAGGCGATCCGCAAGATCATGATCAGCCCTGTCTTTGCCGATCTGAACCGCCGTTCGCTGCTGGCCCGCATTCTCAAAATCCACCCCGAACTGGAACCCCTGGTGACCGGCGAAGGTGGGAACGCTCCCGCCGCCCGCGAGGAGAGCTTGATTGTCTCCTGGGCAAGCCTTCAGCGACGCAAGGAGGAACTGGAACACATTGAAAAGGTGCTGATTCCCCAGAATATCCGCGATATCTCCACGGCCCGCTCCTACGGCGATCTTCGGGAAAATTTCGAATTCAAGTCCGCAAAGGAGCAGCAGGCCGTGCTCAATCGTCAGAAAGGTGAACTGGAACTCATGCTCAACAACGCACGGGGAACCAATTTTGAAAACGCAGACACCACCCAGGTCTCCATCGGCACCGTGGTGACCATCGAGCCTACTGCCGGCGGCCCTTCCGAAACCTACAGCATTCTGGGAGCCTGGGACGGTGTTCCCGAAAAGGGATGGGTTTCGTATCAGGCTGTCATCGGCCGCGCCCTGCTCGGAAAAAAGGTCGGAGAAACCATCGAACTGCCAACGGATAAGGGGACGCACACGGTAAAAATCTCCGAGATCAAAAACTTCACCGATGTCGCCGGACTCGGCACGACAGTTGCTTGAAAACTTACTCCACTTCCATCCTCATCTGAAATAAAACATTGAGAAACACCCCATCTCACCACAAACCAACCAATATCATCCCATGAGCGACACCATCATCACAGCAGTCCATGCACGCGAGATTCTTGACTCCCGCGGCAATCCCACCCTCGAAGCCGATGTCTATCTTTCCGGGGGAGCCGTGGGTCGCGCAGCCGTTCCCAGCGGTGCCTCCACCGGTGAGCACGAAGCTGTCGAGCTGCGTGACGGGGTGAAGACCCGCTATCTTGGCAAAGGGGTCGCGAAGGCCGTCGGAAATGTCAACACCCTCATTGCTCCCGAACTGATCGGTTACGACGCCCTGGATCAGGTTGCGCTGGACAAGGCGTTGATTGCAATCGACGGCACTCCCACGAAGAAAAAACTCGGGGCCAACGCCATCCTAGGCGTCTCCCTTGCGGCGGCTCGCGCTTCCGCCACCCAGATCGGCCTCCCGCTTTACAAGTATCTCGGAGGCCCCAACGCCAAGGTGCTGCCCGTTCCGATGATGAATATTCTCAACGGCGGCGCCCATTCCGATGCCCCGATCGACTTCCAGGAATTCATGATCATTCCCAAGGGATTGCCGACGTTCTCGGAGGCCCTCCGCGCAGGAGCTGAAATCTTCCATGCCCTCAAGGGAGTGCTCAAGGATCGAGGCCTCTCCACCGCCATCGGCGACGAGGGTGGGTTTGCACCGAAGCTCACGGGGGCAGAGGATGCCCTCGACTCGATCGCCCTTGCCGTCAAGAAAGCCGGTTACAAATTCGGCACCGAAATCGCCATCGCCCTCGATGTCGCCTCAAGTGAATTCTACAATGCCCCCAAGAAAAAATATGTCTTCAAGAAATCCGACGGAAGCAGCCGCTCCGGCGCCGAACTTGTCGATTACTACAAGGGACTCGTTGCCAAATATCCGATCATCTCCATCGAGGATGGCTGCGCCGAAAACGACTGGGCGACCTGGAAGCTGCTCACCGAGGCTCTCGGTGACAAGGTGCAGCTCGTCGGCGACGATCTCTTCGTCACCAATGTCGATTTCCTCCGCAAGGGGATCGAGCTGGGAGTTGCCAATTCCATCCTCGTCAAGGTGAACCAGATCGGGTCGCTCACCGAGACCCTGGATGCCATCGAGCTTGCCAAGGAAAACAGCTATACCGCCGTCATCAGCCATCGTTCCGGTGAGACCGAGGACACCACGATCTCCGATATTGCCGTCGCCACGAACGCCGGACAGATCAAGACAGGCTCACTCTGCCGCACCGACCGCGTCGCCAAATACAACCAACTCCTGCGCATTGAGGAGGAATTGGGTGAAGATGCTATTTACGGCGGCAAGTTAAAGTGGTAGTGCATCACTGATGACATCAGGTTTCAGCACCCAGGCTTCCCACTCCGCAGTGGCGCGACGCGCTTCGCAGTCGGATTTTCTGCCTGCGGCGAGGCGCGTCGTCTGGGTTCTGATCATCTGCTCGTCACTGATCACGGCGGGATTTATCTTTTCTCCCGAATGGCAACGGCTCAACGAGATGAAACGGAATCTCGCCAGGCAAAAAACTGATCTGGAAAACCTTCAGAAACTCACCATGGCCCGCGAAAAGGAGATTCATCTTCTGGAAACCGATCCGGAATATCTCGAAGTCATCGCCCGCGACCGGCTCGACATGATGAAAGAAGGCGAAACCATCTTCCGCCTCAGCCCGAATCAGCACAAGTCCTGAGCGGTATCGGCAAAGCCGATAAGCAGCGAAGGATGAAACCTGAAAGCTGAAGGAAGTGCAGATGATCTCTTGTTAAGAGTTCCTGTTTTTTAAATTTTGGCTTTCGTTCGCAGGAGGTACCCGTTGAAAGCGTTCTTTCAACGAACAATTATTTTTCCCCATTTTCAGGTTTCAGCTTTCAGGTTTCATCCCTCATACTTCTTTCTTCCATGTCCGACCAAATCGACCTCTCCCTTCTCGACGCCTCCGCCCTTGCCGCACGACTTGCTGCACTGCGGAGGTATCTTTGACGCTGCTGCATTAGCCGAAGAACTCGCGGGCATCGAGACCCGCATGACCGACGCGCGATTCTGGGATAACCGTGAAGCGGCCCAGAAAGACATGGAGCGCATTTCCGCAATCAAGGCCAAACTCACTCCCCTCACCCAGCTGGAATCCCGTGTCGGCGACCTGGAGATCCTCAAGGAGATGGCCCTCGACGAACAGGATCCCGCCTCCCGCACGCAGGCTTCCGCGGAGGTCTTCAAGGAATTCACCGCCCTGACCTCGGAGTTGGAGAAATTCGAACTCCGGCAACTTCTCTCCGGTGAGTTCGACAAGAACGACGCCTTCATCACCATTAATTCCGGTGCAGGTGGCACCGAATCGTGCGACTGGGCCGACATGCTCATGCGCATGTACAAGCGCTGGATCGAACGTAGCGGTTTCACCTCCAGCGTCGTCGATATTCAGGAGGGTGAAGAGGCCGGCATCAAATCGGTCACTCTCGCCGTCAAAGGCGATTATGCCTTCGGCTATCTCCAAACCGAACGGGGTGTCCATCGCCTGGTGCGCATCTCCCCGTTTGACTCGGCCAAGCGCCGCCACACCTCCTTTGCCAGCGTCGATGTCACGCCCGACATCGAGGATGCCCCCGTCGAGATTGACGAGAAGGATGTCCGTGTCGACACCTACCGCTCCGGAGGCAAGGGGGGGCAGAATGTCAACAAGGTCGAGACCGCCGTCCGCATGACCCATGAACCGACGGGACTCGTCGTTGCCTGCCAGGCCGAACGCAGCCAGTTGAAGAATCGCATCATGGCGCTCCGCATGCTCAAGGTGAAACTCTTCCAACTCGAAGCCGACAAAAAGAGGGCCGAACTCGACCGCCAATACAGCGCAAAGGGTGAAATCGCCTGGGGAAGCCAGATCCGCTCCTATGTCTTCCAGCCCTACCAGATGGTCAAGGATCACCGCACGGGAGTTCAGACGGGGAATGTCCAGGAAGTCATGGACGGGGATCTTGATTCCTTCATTGAAGCTAAGTTGAGGGGAATTACTAAGGGGAGTGCTGGGGGCGATTCCGACGACGATTTATAGGGGGGCTTGTGAGAGTTGGCGGATATCGCCAGATTCGACAGTTCCTTCTTCATTGTGGAAGTGGATGGAAGATAAAGGTCTGGCAACAACCCAAGTGGCACGGGAATAACCGCTATAATGAGCACGAGAAAGGATCTCATCTTCCCTCCTCTGATCTCTTCAGGTTTCAAGTCTCAGGTTTCAGGTTTCCTTCCTCTTCGACCCCTCCCACCATTCCTTGAATTGGGCCAGTGCCCTGCTGCGGTGGCTCATGGTGTGTTTGATTTCGGATGAGAGTTCGCCGAAGGTCTGATCAAAGCCGAGAGGCATGAAGATCGGGTCGTAGCCGAATCCGCCTGAGCCTTTGACTTCCGTCGCGAGGATTCCCTCCACGGCGCCGTCGAAGACGGCGAGCGTTTTTCCCTTCTCCGCGACGGCCAGGACGCAACGGAAGCGGGCGGTGCGATCCGCGTGGGGAACACCGACTGTTTTTTCCAGGACCAGAGCCGTATTCATCTCATCGGTGCAGCCGGGTCCGGCATACCTGGCAGAATAAACACCCGGTTCCCTGCCAAGCGCATCAACTTCCAGGCCCGAGTCGTCGGCCAGCACAAGTCCGTCGATGATGCGGGAGATGCCTTCGGCCTTGAGCTTCGAGTTCTCCTCAAAGGTCACTCCGGTCTCCTCGATCTCGGGCAATCCCTCCACCTGCGTCGCATCGACCACGAGAACACCCTCCCCCAGCATGGTCTGGATTTCGCGGGTCTTATGCTTGTTTCTTGTGGCCAAAAGAATCGTAGGGAGCTTGGCGGATGCGTTGTTTTCGGTTTCCATAGTCGGCTCCTACTTCGAACGAGATGTCCCTTACCCGCAAGCACTATCCATTTTCAGAATTTGAACCCCGCTGGCAGAAGCATTGGTTGGAGACCCATGCCTTTCGCGCCGCGAATCCCGGTGATCCCGATTTCCGACCCGGAGCGAAGAAGTTTTTCGTCCTCGATATGTTCCCCTACCCCAGCGGAGACGGCCTTCATGTCGGCCATGTGGAGGGCTACACGGCCACCGACATCCTGGCCCGCTACCACCGCCTGAGGGGAGATAATGTCCTCCATCCGATGGGCTGGGATGCCTTCGGACTGCCTGCCGAGCAGTATGCGATCAAGACGGGCCAGCATCCGCGCATCACCACCCAGCGCAACATCGACAACTTTCGCACACAGCTTCAGTCGCTCGGCTTCAGCTACGACTGGTCACGCGAAATCAGCACGACCGATCCGGAATACTTCCGGTGGACGCAGTGGATCTTTCTCCAGCTCTACAATGCCTGGTTCAATCCGGCCACCCAGCGCGCCGAACCGATCACCACCTACACGGGCACCGATCCCGACAGTGTGCGACTCTCCTATGTCTCCGACATTCCGGTGAACTGGTGTCCGGAACTCGGCACCGTGCTGGCCAATGAAGAGGTCGTGGATGGAAAGAGCGAAGTCGGCGGATTCCCCGTCGAACGCCGTCCGATGCGCCAATGGATGCTCCGCATCACCGCCTACACGGAACGCCTGATTGCCGATCTCGACGGACTGGACTGGCCGGAATCCATCAAACTGCTCCAGCGCAACTGGATCGGCCGCAGCGAGGGAGCCGAGGTGCGCTTTGCCCTCGACGGGCCATCGGAAACAATCCGTGTCTTCACCACGCGCCCCGACACCCTCTTTGGGGCCACGTATCTCGTCCTGGCCCCCGAGCATGAACTGGTGGAGCAGATCACCACGCCCGAGCAGAAAGAAGCCGTGGAAGCGTATCGCCAGTCCATCGCCAGCAAGAGCGATCTGGAGCGGACCGATCTCGCAAAGGAAAAGACAGGCGTCTTCACGGGGGCCTATGCGATCAATCCGGTGAATGGCGTGCAGATCCCCGTTTGGATCGCCGATTATGTTCTCACGGGTTATGGCACGGGAGCCATCATGGCCGTTCCCGCCCATGACGAAAGGGATCATGAGTTCGCTCAGAAGTTTGATCTGCCAGTGATTGAGGTTGTGCGATCGAGTGAGTCACAAAGTGAAAAAACACAGGGATGTTTCAGCGGCGAAGGAGTCGCGGTGAATTCTGGTTTCCTGAATGATCTCACCACATCCGAAGCGAAGAGGAAAATGATCGCCTGGCTGGAGGAGAAAGGAGTCGGGCGTGGCACGATCAACTACAAACTGCGCGACTGGCTCTTCTCGCGGCAACGCTACTGGGGCGAGCCCTTTCCCATCGTCTGGGAGAACGGCAGTCACCGGGCTCTCTCCGTCGAGGAACTGCCCGTGGAGCCGCCGGAGATCGAGGATTTCAAACCAACCGGCACCGCGGAACCACCCCTCTCCAAGGCCAAGGAGTGGGTTCAGTATTCCGGGACAGCCCGGCGTGAACTCAACACGATGCCACAATGGGCCGGTTCCTGCTGGTATTACCTTCGCTTTTGCGACCCGGACAACCGCGACAGATTTATCAGTAGGGAAGTCGAACAGTACTGGATGGGCGGCTCGGGAACCCCAGGCGCCACAAACAAAACGCCAGGGGGCGTGGATCTTTATATCGGTGGCACGGAGCACGCCGTGCTCCATTTATTATATGCCCGCTTCTGGCACAAGGTGCTCTTTGATCTCGGGCATCTGACGACACCCGAGCCTTTCCAGCGGCTGGTCAATCAGGGGATGATTCTGGGCAATGACGGGCAGAAAATGTCCAAAAGCCGTGGAAATGTCGTCAATCCTGACGAGGTGGTTGCCGAATACGGAGCCGATTCCCTCCGTCTGTACGAGATGTTCATGGGTCCGCTGGAGCATGGAAAGCCGTGGAGCACGGCCGGAGTCGAGGGGGTCTATCGATTCCTGGCGCGCGTCTGGCGTCTTGCCATCACGGAGAATCAGGAGGGTGAACCGGTTCTTTCGGAGGATCTCGCCGAGCAGAAACTGACCAATACCCAACGCCGCGTCCTCCATGCCACGATCAAGAAAGTGACCCAGGATATCGAGGCCCTGTCGTTCAACACGGCGATTTCCCAAATGATGATCTTCACGAATGAGTTCACCAGTGCCAAGCCGCGACCCGTGGAGGCCCTGCGCCTCTTTCTTCCGCTACTCAGCCCCTTCGCCCCTCATCTCGCCGAGGAACTCTGGTCGCGACTGGGCGTCACCTTTCCGGGTTTTGAAGGTCTTGCATCCCAGGCCGCGTGGCCGGACTGGAAGGAAGAATATCTCGTCGTCGATGAAATCTCCTATGCCGTCCAGATCAATGGCAAGGTGCGCGGACACCTCACGGTTGCGACCTCTGCGGACAAGGCGAGTGTCGAAAAATCGTCCCTTTCAGATTCCACGATTGCTCCACTCCTTGAAGGAAAAGAGATCAAAAAAATCATTGTCGTCCCAGGCAGACTCGTGAATATCGTGGTCGCCGGATAAACCCTCAAATCCCAAACCCATTGCTATGAAACTCCGTCCCCTTCTGATCCTCGCTTCCGTGCTCACGATCGCTTCACTTCTCCCAACTATTCGGGCCGATGACACGGACACTCCGCTTGAGAAGCAGATGCAGGCCCTCGCCCGGGGAAGCAAGAAACTCTCCCTGCAGGTCAGCGACCCAACCAAACAGCAGGATACCGCGGGCTTGCTGGAGTCGCTGAAACAGAACGTCACCGAATCCAAGACTCTGGAGCCCCGCAAGACAGCCTCGGTGTCCCCCGCTGATCGGGAGAAATTTCTGTCCGACTACCGCGCACAGCTTGACAAACTCTCCGATGCTTTCAATCAGATCGAAACAGCCGTCAAGGCGGGTCAATACGATCAGGCAAAATCTCTTCTGGCCACCCTCGGCCCCATCAAGAAGGAAGGGCACTCCAAGTTCAAGCAGGACTGATCTCATTCCCTGCGTTGGATTTGGTTACAGCGAACGCATTCACCCGAAACGAGTTAACGGACAGCCTCTATTGCCTGAGAATGGGTGAAACCCCGTGCAGGAGCCAGTATTCGGCGATCTTGATGAACTCGAGAAAGGCAAACCGATTCTCTTCTCCCTGCCCGCGGCGTGTATTCCACCATTCGAGGGATGCGGAAACGACTCCAAAGCTCATTTCCGGAATGACTTTCCGGAAGGTCGCCAACGCTCGCCGGGTGTGAAAGGGAGAGGTCACGATCAGCGCCGTGTGGGCACGGGCTTTTTCGAGAAGCGGCTTGATGAGGGCCGCATTGGCAAAGGTCGTGCTGGCACGACTTTCGATCACGATGTCCTTTGAGGGCACTCCCTCCTCGAGCAATATCTGGCGGTTCCTTGAGGAATCACCCACCCCGGTGATAAAAATCGTGCCGGCCACACCCTCATGAAAAAGACGTGCCGCCTCCAGCGGGCGCGCGACCGATTCCCCTCCGAGAACAATCAGGGCATCGGCCTTTTTCAATGGCACGGAAACCACGAGCCATCGTTTCCAGAAGGCGTTGAAAGATCCTTCAAAACATGTTTCCAAAGACGCTTTCTTAATGGAGAAGACGCCCGCAACCAGAATTCCAATCAGCAGGAGAGGGAACAATCGCTTCATCGTGGGCATTCACGAAAAATGAATCTCCGGGGAAAGACCATCAGAAAGCATTTCTTTAAGGAAAGGGAGAACCCGCCCTCCAAAGATCAGGGCACCGCTGAGGACAACTACCTTCCAAAAGTCATTTCTCCATTCCCTTTGCGTTCAGCGGCCTGATCCGTGATGATCAGAACCGTCCCCGGAGCGAGGGCATCGTGAAGTTTAACAGCGAAATCCGGATTGAAGCGAACTCTTTTGTGAAGCGCCTCAATGTTGATCCGTCTCCCTGAATTATTCGTTGTCATGGCCATCCAGCGATGGCCGGCACGGTTGGGAGCCCAGGGCGAGGCCTCGCCGCTTGTCCCGTCAAGCAGGGTAAAAACGCCCTCTCCCAACTTGCCAAAGCCATTGAATCGAACGGCAGCCCTCCCGATGCGGATGCCATTCCGATAGACAAAGAGTGTGTGATCAGGGCCGCTGATGAGAATGGTGATCGGCCCCTTCATGCTGGCCTCGGGATTCCATTCATAATCATTTTTCCCAAGCGCCTTGGGCACCAGGGCAACATCCTTGGAGGAAAGCATGAGTCCGGGATCTGTAGCATAGTAGGGAACCGGCAGCTTTCCGTCTGCAACCACCACAGTCCCTCCCTTCTGAGTGATGCTGAAGAGGAAGTTGGAAAAATCATACGGTAACCGGATACAACCATGACTGGCCGCGTAACCGGGGAGATGACCCGAATGGAAGGCCACCCCGCACCAGGTCAGCCGCTGCATGTTCGGCATCGGGGCGTTGTCATAGGTCTTGGAATAATGGGAGCGGTTCTTTTCCAGAATCGTGAAAACCCCGGCTGGAGTCGGGTGATTTTTTGATCCCGAGGAGATGGTGGAACGAGCAATCAGAATGCCGTTGCGATAGACATTCATGATCTGCTGCGGGAGGCTGACAAGAATGATCACCGGGCCGCTGGGCGAGAGATGCGGAGACCACCAGTATTCACCAGGCTTCAAGGGGCCGGTCGGCTTCCCCGTCGGCGTCCCCTGGGTGTGGAATGCTGGCTTTTCCATCGCCTGTGTGGAAAAGGTCGGCATGACGATGAGAGCAAAAACGAGGAATGCAAAACGGTTCATTGCACCGAGATCGTATGGAATCACCGAGGGAGGTAAAGACACTCTTCGTTGTGATGAGATGCGCGTGCCGTTAACCTCAATCGATGAGATGTCACCCGCTTCTATTTCCCAGTTTGCTTCCTCTGCTTCTTCTGCTTGCTAATGCTGGAGCGCTTGCCTCTGGATCAATCCAAGGCCTTTCCCCTGATGCACTGAACGAGTCTCTCTCTATTGATGTTTTTTCCACCAACAATCTCTGGGAAGAAAAAGATGATGATGTGGCTCGCAGGCTGAGGCTCCCGATACAAACCCGGACTTCCTATGAGTCAGGCTACGGCTATGAACCTCTTGGAAGCAGCCGCGTCCTGGGTGCGGAAGTCTTTTCGATCTCTCTTCAGGGACGCGGGGGAAAACCATGCAGGATTTCCATTCTTTTCGCCAACAAGGGGGACATTCTGCACTATGCCACGCCAGAGGAAAGAAAGGGGCTCTTGGAACAATCTTCCCGCGCGGGGACTTCGGGAACCACCTACAGCCCTCAACTGATAGAAAAATACAGGTCAGCAATCAGAAAGGATGCATTCATGATCTCGGCAAAGTTAACCAAACTTTTGGGAGCAGGGGGGCCCGTAAGAAACTTCAAGACGAGTTGGATGTCGGAAGAGGGCACTCGATGGAACTGGAACGGAACAAGCTTCTTCCTCTTTGCCCCGAGAAATGAATATCTCACCCTGCGAGTAGAACCATCTTCGATTGCCAATGATCTGGAGTCAGAGCGAAAGGCCTTTGCGGCAGCGAAGAATTCGATCGCCTCGCGGGTCGTTCATCGTCCCAACGGTGACACCATCATCGAGGATATCCCGATGATCGATCAGGGAAGCAAAGGCTACTGCGTGCCCGCCACCCTCGAACGCTTGCTCCGGTATTACAACATTGATGCCGACATGAATATGCTGGCCATGGGAGGAAGGACAGGTGTCGGCGGAGGAACTTCTTTTGACACTATTTTCCCGATTATCAACGAACTCGTGAGAAATGCCGGCGGCACGTTGAAGCAACAACAATTCACCGGAAAGATTTCCGACATCAAACTGGCCATCGACGATGGCAAACCGGTGATCTGGGGGCTTTACAGTTCGGACGAATTCAATGACATCCTGGAGGAAAGGAATGCCAGGCGACTGGAGTTGTCGAATTGGAATCAATGGCGTACCGACCTGCTGAAAACCAGGGAAACCGCCCATTCCCTACCCCGGAAGTCAGCCCATTGCTGCATGATTACCGGTTACAATGAATCAACTCATGAGCTTGCCATTTCGGATTCCTGGGGACCGGAATTCAAAGAACGCTGGGTGACCGAAGAGGAAGCCGTGGCGGTGAATCAAGGGGAGACAGCAACCATCGGTTGGTAGAGGTTGTGTTAGTGTTAAAGACTGTGGTGGAGGTAAGGGGATTCGAACCCCTGGCCTTCTCATTGCGAACGAGACGCTCTACCAACTGAGCTATACCCCCGAACTGTCCACACGAAGGAAAATCTAAAATTCCGGCGGCTGACCCGCAAGAAAATCTCCCCAGAAGAACGGCACCGGAGGTCTCGCGATTGACCGCCAACCTCTGAGGGAGTTAAATCCCAATGGAATATGCTTCGTTACATTCTCCCCATAGTCGGGCACTTCATCATTTTTTTCATGCTGGCTGCCATGACGGCATTCGGGGCCGACGATCATTCGACATGGGAGAGTCTCACCCCGTCGCAACAGGGAATTCTCGTCGATGGAAAACCGGTTGTTGTCGAAGAGGAGGTTGCCGAAAATGCCTGGCCACGCTACATCGTTTACCGTCTGGTCGACTGCCCGCCTGCCAAAGTGGCAGCACTTTTCTGGGATTGCGAGCAGGCTCCCAAGTATGTTCCCAACTGCCTCTCCGTCCAGATGGTTGCCCGCCCGACGCCATGGATCCACGAAGCCGAATATACCTTGCATATGCCGATGATGCTCCCCGAGGAGGTCTATGTGTCACGCAACGAACTGACTGATCCAGCCAAAGACGTTTATGAAATCTCGTGGAAAGTTTGCCAGGCCCGCTACATCAAGGGAAGCGAGGGCAATCTTCGGGTCTCACCCGTGGGGTCGAAGGCTCTTCTCTGCTACAATAATCTCGTAATGCCGGGCAGCAGTATCGCGGGTCTTTTGCAATCCGAAGCGAGGAGTCAGGTCGTCGCAAGCGTCGATGCCCTGGCCAGGCAGGTGGAGCACGAAATCTGCAAGACCCCCTGGTTGATGGATCACCAGCTCCAGAAGCTGAATGAGTCCCTGGAAAAGCTCCACCCACCGGTTCAGAAGTAATTAGGCGCAGTAACGTTTCACTCATGTCCCGAATCGCCGAAGAGAGCATCCAGAAAGTCGCCGATGCAAGCGACATCGTGGAGATCATCGGCTCCTATTTTCCGCTGAAACGGGCGGGGACGAATTTTCGGGCACTCTGTCCCTTCCACAAGGAGAAGAGTCCCTCCTTTCATGTAAATCCTTCACGGCAGTCCTTCCATTGCTTTGGCTGCGGTGCCGGTGGAGGAGTATTTCGGTTCGTCATGGACTACGAGCGTGTCGATTTCCCCTCGGCTGTCCGCAAGCTGGCCCAGCGCACGGGCATCATTCTGGCCGAAAACGATGATCCGCAGGAGCAGGTTCGCCGGGATCAACGCAGCCGCCTGATGGAACTCCACCGCGAGACCGCCGCCTGGTTCCACCTCAATCTGCTCCGATCCAAAGAGGCCCATCATGCCCGTGCCTATTTGAAAAAACGGGGCCTTACCAAAGAGATCGCCGTGGAGTGGCAGCTCGGTTACGCATCAGCAGGATGGGAGGTTTTCAGGAACTGGGGACTCGGCAAGGGATTCACCCGGAACGAGATGATCCAGGGTGGGTTGCTGGCGTCAAAGGAAGAGGATCCCTCCGGCGGATATGACCGGTTCCGCGACCGGCTAATGTTTCCGATTCGGAACGACTACGGCGAAGTCGTGGCCTTCAGCGGGCGCATTCTCAACGATTCGGATCGGGAGGCAAAATATGTGAACTCGCCTGAGACCCCGATTTTTTCAAAAGGGCGTATTCTCTTCGGGCTCGATAAAAGCAAACGCCCCCTTATCGATGCTGGTCAGGCAATCGTTCTAGAGGGGCAGATAGACCTGATTTCGGCCTTTGAACACGGGGTGAAAAATGTCGTGGCTCCTCAAGGGACGGCCTTCACGGCCGATCAGGCAAGGCTGTTGAGGCGGTTTGTCGAGCGGGTGATCCTTTGCTTTGATTCCGATACGGCCGGCCAGAACGCCGTGCAGAAATCACTTCCGTCACTCCTCGCCGCCGGAATCGAGGTGCGCGTGGCACGGCTTCCCAAGGGATCGGATCCCGATTCACTCATTCGCGAGCAGGGAGTGAAGGCATTTCAAGAACGACTTGAAAAAGCGAAGGATTTCTTTGATCACACCATGGAGAGGGCACGGGATGAACATGGCGGAACGCTGGGACCAAGAGAAAAGGCAATACTGGCACGGCAGCTTGGGGGATTTCTTGCACTCCTTCCAGAGGCTGCCTTGAGGGAGACGACAACTTCCCATGTCGCGTCACTTCTTGGGATTTCTCCCGGCGCACTCGAGGATGCAGGGAAGAAAAATCCCGTGACGCAGAATGACGGGGAAAATTTCGCCTCAGAAGAACACAGCACAATCATCCCACGAAGGGTTTCTGCTTCCACGGAATTGCTCTGCCGCCTCGCAATCCTCTCCCCGGAAGCACGGCTCTGGCTTGGCACCTTCTCCAACCAGACCCCTGGAAAATACACTGATCTCGATCCAGAGCTACTCATTCTGGAAGAGCTTCTTACCGCACTCCATGGCCTGGATGATTCCTCTCCGAAAGCCGTCCTGAGCCGACTCTCTCCGGATCTTCAGGTGCTCGTCAGCGCCTGGGATCTGGCAAAACTACCCGCTGCGCCACTCGCAGCCGCGCAGGATGCGATCCGGGGATTGCAGCTCACGATGTTAAAAAAACACAGGGAATCCCTGGCCCTTCAACTCCAGAATCCCAATCTTGCATCCGAAAAAATCATGGAGCTCCAAAAAGAGATACTTGACCTTCAGGCTTCTATCAACGATCTTTCCGCGCCCCAGCATTAGGCCATACCAGCGATCCGTTGAAAAA
>Ga0302275_10000461_pt1 | contig 45945 bp, 33 predicted proteins | sample III_Bog_N2_2_FD_200229 | JGI IMG/M metagenome (GOLD analysis project Ga0302275, IMG submission 200229) | Peat permafrost microbial communities from Stordalen Mire near Abisko, Sweden - III_Bog_N2_2 | ecosystem: Environmental > Terrestrial > Soil > Wetlands > Peat | place: Sweden: Abisko... | reverse complement strand
GGCCAGATCGCTGTAGGGCGCCGGATCGGTGAGCGCGATCTTCTGGCCGGGGTCGATGCCGATTTCGCGCTTGAGCAGGATGAGGTCTTTTTCGAGAGCATTCTGGGCGGCAATCAGCGCCTGCTGCTCTGCCTGAAGCTGGACCCGCGCCCGCAGCTCGTCCAGATTGGCAACGACGCCGGCTACGTGTGCTTCGTGGGCGTGACGAACGAGCACCTCACCGGTCGCCACCTGCGCCCGGGCGTTGTCTACCTCGCTGGAGGCTGCGATGGCGTGGAGGTAGGCCGTGGCCACCTGCTGGACGACTTCGCCGCGCGCAGACATTTTCGAGAAATGGGCTGCGCGTTCCGCCGCGCCGGCAGCCTTGAAGGCCGAGATGACCGGGCCGGAGAAGAGCATCTGGCCAAATTGAATTTTTCCTTCGGTCAGGTCGTCGCGGGTAATCTCAGAGAAGCCGGGAGGCAGAATGCCGCCGGGAAAGAGCGACAAAAACTCCTTGATGACACCGGCGCCGAATCCCATTGCAACGAGATTTTGCTGATGGACGCCGAGATCGCCAGTCAGCGTGACGGTGGGTAAAAAGTACTGCAGGGCCTCGTTTTTCTGGCCCTGGAGAGATTTTTCGCTGTTTTCAGCTTCCTTCAGGCCCAGGTTGTTCTTGAGGCCGAGCGTGATGGCCTCATCCAGCGAGAGCTTGAGCGCCTCATCGCTGACCGGACGCGCGGTCACGCTGCCGAAGAAGGGGTTGGCGGCGGATGTGGGGTTCGGCGTCTGCGCACAGAGAGCCGGCGCGCACGCCAGAGCCAAGACCGCAAGGATGGCCAGCGCGGCACACCGGAGAATAGATTGTTGCGCTCGTATCACTCCTACTATTCTCTCAGATGCGCGAGGCGGCGCAAGCTTCAGCGCTTTCCGCGATGCCTCATCGTCTGGGAAAGACAAACGGGCGCACACGCGGGCACTGAAGCCGCATCGTTCAAACCATTCATTTGTTGAGTCGTTCCCTAGTTGAAATAGGCTTTGTTCTTGGCGGCAAATTCCGCCTTGTCGGCCGGCAGATCGTCTTCAGCAAAGATCGCGCCCGAAGGACAAATGGAGGCGCAGTTGCCGCAATCGATGCATTCATCGGGATTGATGAACAATTGGGAGACGCCAGCGGCGGCTGGATCGCCGGCTGCCGCGGGCGAGATGGCGGCAGTGGCGCACTCGGCCGCGCAAACAAAATCCTTGATGCACGCATCGGTAATAACGTAAGCCATGATGAAACTCCTTGGTAGTGTGGGCGCTTTTGGTATCGGCGCCGTCTATCCAAGGCTATCGAGAATCGGGTCGCCGGCTCCGTGATTTGCATCACACTGCGCGAGGGCTATTTCCGCCCGAGGAAGGCGGCCAGAAGCTGTTTCTGCCATCTGGCCGCGCTGGATCGCCGTCTGCCCAACCCGTGCTTAGAATCCCGCCTGCGCCGCGCTGAATTCCACCTGCGTCACCTGGACGCGCGCCAATTCAACCGGTTCACCATAGTGGCCAGCTACTATTACAGCGGCCTTGTCTTCATCCAGGTAGGGCCGCACCATGGACAGCTTTACGCTTGATTGAGCAGCCATCCGCGCCTTGTCTGCCTTGCTGGAAATTGAGGCCACCAACGCCAGAATCGCGATCACCACCGTTGCCACGGCGTTGATTGCATTCAGGACCTGCTGCTGACTGAGGGGGTTGGTGATTTTGGCCGCACTGAGCAGAGATGCGTTGACCTGCTGCTGAAAAGCCACGACGGCGGCTTGCAGTTGCGCCAGCACAGAGGCCGTCGGATTGGCCAGGTACGCCTTGGCCTGGGCCACCAGCAGGCCGGAGGCGGCATCGAAACCGACAGTTGCCGCAACAAAGATGGGCGCATCCGCGGGAGCCAGCATTGCCGCAGTCGAGTTGAGCGTGGCCACCGCGCTCTGGAGAGCCGGCGTCCAGTTCACGATGTTCTGCGCCACGGTGATTCCCGAGCAGCCGCTCACGAACGGCAGTTGCAACAGTAGGGCGATCAGCGCCCAGCAGCCCAGCCTGGCGGTGGCATTACTGGAACTCTGAGTAGAGCTGACAGGATCGCGGGCCAGAAGGCCCAGCAGCGCCGCGGCCAGACCGGACGCGAGCGTTACATAATTACCGGTGCCTACATTGCCCAGAGTGATGCCCTGCTGCGAAAGCACGCCGGCGATGGTGACGACCGCGATCAACACTCCGGCGGCCGAGGTCTTCGGATGGTTCCAGATATTCGAAATGGGATTCATGCGGAAAGCTCCTCGCAAAGAAAAAGGCGGCCGCGGCCGCCTTGGTTAACCTGAGATTTGGAAGGCGCGGGAGAAGCCTAACCGCTTCCGCGCAACAAAAAAATCGAGACCATCGGCGAGCACCCTTCCGGGCCAGCCGCTGGTCTCGATATGCCACATCTCTCCGAAATCGAGCGCCACCGTGGTTGCGGCTCAGGCCCGCGGCGGAGAGCCGCTGCGGCACAGACTGGAGACGGTCCCACGCCCCGGAACCCATCCGCTGGGGAGGGCGTACACATTCGCCGGGCGCGGCGTTTCCGTCTCTTGTCTGGCTAACTAATAGCCTAGGCACTCTTAGCTATATAATCGGCAAGAATTATAAGAACTTCTGCCACAAATTGACCGAAAACTTAGAAAAGATGAAATATGCGGCTTGACAGCGCAGATAGGCGCATAGGACAGGTTAGGAAAGTCAGCGCCTAGGTGTACTGCACCCGGCGCTCGCCCTTTACCACGCGGCCGACGACGTAGAACTTCTCCTCGGCCCGGTCCAGCAGGTTTTTAGCGCGCGTGAATTTGGCCGCCGGAATGGCCACAATCAGCCCTATGCCCATGTTGAAGGTGCGCATCATTTCCTCTTGCGAAAGCTGGCCCAGGTCGCGCAGATGGTCAAAAACCGGCATCGCCGGCCAGGAGCCGATCTCGATTTGCGCCCCGGTGTTCTTGGGAAGGATGTGAGACAGGTTTTCCGTGATGCCGCCCGCGGTGATGTGCGCCATGCCGGTCGTCAGCCCCGCCGTCACCAGCTTCTGAATCAGGGAAAGGTAGCTGCGATGGGTCTTCATGAGCGCCGCGCCGGCCTTTTCCTTGATGGCCGTCACGTACTGCGCCGGCTTGTAACCGGCCACCTCGAAGAACAGCTTGTGGGCCAGCGAGTAGCCGTTGGTGTGGAGGCCGGTAGAGGGCAGGCCGACAAGCACATCGGCCGCCCTGATCCCCGCGCCGGTCACCATTTTTTCGCGGTCCACCGCACCCACGATAAAGCCTGCCAGGTCGTACTCCCCGTCCGCACGAAAGCCCGGCATTTGCGCTGTCTCGCCGCCGATCAGGACGCAACCACAGGCTTTGCAGGCATCGGCCATACCGGACACCACGCTCTCAGCCACCTCCGGAACCAGCTTGCTCCCGGCCATATAGTGCAGAAAAAACAAGGGCGAGGCGCCCTGGACAGCGATGTCATTGATGCAGTGATTCACCAGGTCCGTGCCTACGTTGCGGTGCATTCCCAACTCGAAGGCCACCTTCAGCTTGGCTCCCACGCCATTGACCGCACTGACCAGGATGGGGTTTTTCCACCGTTGCAGGTCCAGCCGGAAGAGCGCTCCAAAGCCGCCCATTTCTCCTAACACATTGCGATTAAAGGTCTTCTGAGCCAGGTACGCAATGCGTTCCTTGACATGATTGGCAGTAAGGTCGTCTACGCCTGCTTCGGTGTAGGTTGCGGATTTGGGCTTGAATTCTTCAGACACGATGAGGGCTTTCCAAGGACGGATTTCACGTGCGGCGCGGCTGGCCGGGAATGTCAATTTTAGCAGTATTTGAAGGATTTGGCTGCATATTACAGGAAATGCCGCCCATTTTCAGCCGTTGGCACCGGACAGTTCTCCAGCCGCCCCCAGATGCGGTAGCGCCAACGGGTGACGAGCCGGTAGCCCAGGTCGAGCACGGGGCGCGGAATCCAGCCTAGTACGATTTCGACCGTGGGCCAGGGGTGCGGCAGTTCGGCTAACAGCGCCAAAACCGCCTCCGAACGCACCAGAACTAGCTCTGCCGGGTGACCGAACTCGCGCACGACCAGGATCGTGTCAGGGCCGGATTCCGGGTCAGGCGCGCCGATTCCCTGCCTCGCCAGTATCCCGGCGACCATCTCCGACTCGAAGGCAACAAATCGCAGCCGATCCTGAGAGTCACGCCGCACCAGCCAACGAACCGCTCGGTTGCACAGTCCGCATTGACCATCGAAGATGACCAGCAGACGGCCGCCGAGTTGGGAGGAATTTATCACGTAGCTGCCTTTAGGATGAGAAAATCGCAGCCGTGGATGCCTGTTTGTCGCAATCGATTTGCGTCGATTGGCAATACTGAGTCATACTAAGAATTATGCGAACTACCAAAGTTGTCTCCATCACTCTGCCACCGGCCATGTTTGAAGAAGCCCAGGCTCTCGCCAAGCAGGAGAACCGGACCATGAGCGAATTGGTGCGCGAAGCGTTGCGCCGATATGAACGCGAGCGGTTTTTCGAAAAGGCAAGAGCGCTTATGAAACCGGCCGCGGATCGGCTCGGCATTCATAATGAGGAAGACGTTGTTGAACTGGTGCGCCAAGTTCGCCGCGAAATGTCGGAAGAAAAACGCAGCGCAACGCTGACTACAGAAACCGCATGATTCGGCGAATTGTTCTTGACACCAATATCTATATTTCGGCGCTTTTCTATGGCGGCAAGCCAAAGCAGGTACTGGACCTGGCGAGTGCCGGAGAACTGCAACTACTGATTTCTCTGCCATTGAAGTTGGAACTCGAACGCGTGCTTCGAGATAAGTTCGACTTTCCGCAGAGCGAGCTTGCCGCCAATGCTGATTCTCTTTGGAGCAGCGCCCAATGGATCACGCCTCTCCGGCGCTTGAGCCTTTGTTCCGACGAGCCTGACAACCGCGTTCTGGAATGCGCATTGGAAGGTCATGCGGATTTCATCGTCACGGGCGACCGGCACTTGCTTGCTCTCGCGTCCCTGCCGGATTTCACAATCTTGAAGCCGGATGCGTTTCTTGCACTTTTTGAATCCCAGGGATTCACGATCGATTCTGGTGAAGATTCGTGAACTGTACACATATACTGAACCCACGATGAGTTCTCACACGCATACCCCCAATCGCACTCGTTCCCAAGCTCTCCAACTGCGCGCTGAGCGCTTCTTTCCCGGCGGCGTGAACTCGCCGGTGCGGGCCTTTGGCGCGGTGGGCGGCGCACCGCCGTTTGTGGAGCGCGGCGAGGGCGCATGGCTCACCGATGCCGATGGCAACCAGTACATCGACTACTTCGGCTCCTGGGGGCCGATGATTCTGGGCCACGCTTTTCCGCCGGTGGTCGAGGCCATTGAGAGGGCCACGCGCAATTCGGCCAGCTTCGGCGCATCCACGGCCGCGGAGGCGGATTTGGCCGAGCGTGTTACGGATTGCTTTCCGGCTATCGAGAAGATGCGCTTTGTCAGCTCCGGCACCGAAGCGACCATGAGCGCCATCCGCCTGGCCCGCGCCGCCACCGGCCGCAAGATTATCGTCAAATTCGAGGGTTGCTACCACGGCCACGCCGACGGGCTGCTGGTGAAAGCTGGTTCGGGCGTCGCTACCTTTGGAATTCCTGGTTCGGCTGGCGTGCCGGAGGAGATTGCACGCCTCACACTCGCCTTGCCTTACAACGACCTCGCCGCGGTGGAAGCTGCTTTTGCCGCGTATCCCGGCGCCATCGCCGCAGTGATTCTGGAGCCGGTGGTGGGCAACGCCGGATGCATCGCGCCCGCTCCCGGCTACCTGGCTGGATTGCGCTCGCTCACCGCGCGCGAAGGAGCGCTGCTCATCGCCGACGAGGTGATGACCGGATTCCGCGTCGCTCTGGGTGGAGCGCTTCAGCTTTACGGTGTGGATGCGGACCTCGTGACTCTCGGCAAGATCGTGGGCGGCGGGCTGCCCGTGGGCGTCTTCGGCGGGAAAATCCGTTTCATGGATCTCCTCGCGCCGCTCGGCCCCGTCTATCAGGCTGGAACTCTCAGCGGCAATCCGCTGGCCATGGCCGCGGGCATTGCCACCATCGGCTATTTGCAAGAGCACGCAAGCGAAGTTTACCCGCAGCTTGAAGCTACGGCAAAAGCTGTCGCAGAGGGAGTGGCCGCTGAAGCCGCACGCGCAGGCGTTCCGCTCACGCTCAACCGCGTTGGCTCCATGTGGACCTGGTTTTTTACTGCGAATCCAGTCACCAACTACACTCAGGCCGCGCAGAGCGACACGGCTGCCTTCGGCCGCTTCCACAATGCGATGCTCAACCAGGGCGTGTGGCTGCCGCCTTCGCAATTTGAAGCGGCATTTTTGAGCACGGCGCACGGCAAGAAAGAGGTTGCCGCCACGATTGCCGCGGCACGCGAGGCGTTCAAAGCTGTCGCTGCAGGATAGTGGTCTGATCGAGAATGGGCGCGAACGACGAGCGCAATTCCTATTTCGCCTCCGGCACAGAGGTGAGCGACCTTCTTTGAACACATCGAGAACACCTTCAGTGCAAGTTGCGTTCGCTCGCAGGATGGAGAATTCAACGGCACGTGCGCCTTATTTACTGTACATTGCCATTCCTGTATGGTATTTCTGGACGCTAGTCTTTCCCCTAATTCGGAGGTCCCCATGAAAGTACGACATTTTGTGTGCTCGCGCTTCTGCCATAGGCGCCTGCCGTATTTGCTCTGCAACTAAACCTGACGCTCTCAGCGATTCATGGTTCTTGCAGGCTTTTCACAGATTCCCCTGGCTTGCGAACGGCACAAGCCCTATCGCTGGAAGTGCCTGTAAACGGTCTCATTCATTATCTGAATCACTTCGCCAAGTGCATGAGTGTCCGCCGTTGTTGGCGGAACTCACGGTCAGCGGAATGGATGAAGGGGCATTTGTGAGACCGGTTGTAGTTTATATCGGTAACATTTCCTTAAACGTGCTGTTCAGTATGAGGAAAAACATGAAAATAATCAGAGTTTTGTTGGTCCTTCTGTTCGCGGCAACATTCATTCTTCCTTCAGCTCCCGCGCAAGCATTCAGGATCGGGGAGCGCGTGGAAGCCCTGCCGTTCGGAAACGACTGGTATCCGTGCATCATCACCAGGAGCGCCCCCAACTACATGGTCAAGTGCACCAATATTGATGGCACGACCTCGGACTATGGTGTCTCAAGCAATCGAGTGCGCCCTGATAGCGGACGAGCCGCGGCCGTGATGGCCGACCGGTGGGCGAAGCGGTTTCCCATCGGCTCACGCGTCGAAGCTGCCCCATACGGCGAGCAGAATGGCTACCACTCCTGCGTCGTACTGAATGTAAAGGGCAACGGAGCTACCATTGGCCTCTATCACCTCAAATGCGATATGGGATATGAGACCGGACCTGCGGAACTTGACGTGGGGGCGATTGATCACATCAGGGCAGCGGCTCACACCTCTGCGGCCGCACCGTCGAGGCCTCAGCCGGCAATGAGCGCGGGGCGGACACTCCCTGCCGCCCAACCCAACAGGCCACAGAACGCAAGCAGCCCAGGAGTTGTTCCTCAAGGCGTCTACCAATGCTGGTCCAGCGGCCGGGCAAATCTCATGCTGAATTTCAGCATTACCGGTGTGCGCCAATACCAGGGAGCCAATGGCCGCGCAGGAACATTCTCCTTTGATCCCGCTTCGCAGCGAATCACGTTCAGTGGAGGCTCTCTGGATGGAGTGATGCCGGCAGGCTTTTACTCGATTTATCATGCGCCGCAAGGGCGGCCAACTGTGAGCTTCCGCAATTCCAGCGGGAATGAGGCTGCTTTCTGCCAGAAGAGGTAGTTGATGCGGTCAGTTCGAATTCAGGCGCAACAGGGAGCCTGCCCGATCTGTTTTGTCAGTTTCTCGCCTCACTGGCGCGTATCACCCGATTACTGAATAATCGATTTTGGCCATGTCTTCTTTCCGGATGGAGGCTTTCATGGCTCCCGCAATAATCTCCTGCGCGCACAGACCATCGCGATGGGTGACCGGGAATGGCTGACCGCTGCGGCAACATTCCAGGAAAGTTCTGAGTTCTTCCTTATATGCCGCGCCAAAACGATCAATGAATTCCGGAAGAGGCTGGTCATAGCGGCGCATTTCAAAGGTTTTCAACGCGATCGGCTGCTTTGCATCGCGAGTCCCATAGGCCTCAACGATGACTTCGAGAAGCTTTTGATTGAAGCGCCCAATGTGAATCTGCCCTTTTTCTCCATAAATCACAGTCTCGCCGCGATAACCGGAGACATGATTGCGCGTGACCTGAAGCTGGCCGATGAGCTCATTCCCAAAGTCAAGCAGCATCAAGGCGTCATCGAAATCTTCTTTGCAAGTCGTATGGCTGTGGCTGTAGATGCGCGAGCCAATCGCCATTGCCGATACCGGCTTCCGGCCCGTGAACCACACAATCTCATCCACATTGTGAACCGCCATGTCCGGAAGAATGCCGGGGCTGTTGAAGCCATCCGGCGCGGGGCTTGAGTCTTCAAGCGCGGTGTAAATTTTGAATACCCTGCCGATGGCGCCCTCATCGATGAGTTGCTTGGCATACAGCAGCGGAGCATCAAAGCGTTTCTGGAAGCCCAGCATCAGGGCATGCGAATACTCGCGCTCCAGCAGCGCCGCATATTCGCGGTCGCCTTCGAGCGTCCCGGTCAGGGGCTTTTCCTGAAAAACGCGCTTTCCTGCGCGAATCATCATCAGCGAGTGGTCGCGATGCGAATCCGTGTTGGTCGCGATAACCACAACATCGCAGGCATCCGACTTGGCAAGCGCTTCGATGTTCTCAAAGACAGGCGTCGCAGCATCAATCAGGGAATGAAATTTGTCCGCGGCTTGCTTGTCAAGGGTGGAAACGGCTGTGAGCCGGCAGAGATCAGACTCCTGTGCCAGCTCGTGAATGTGGAGTGCATGGATCATCCCCATTCTGCCGAGACCAACTACACCGACACGAATGGGTTGAATCGAAGCCTGGGATGAAGACGGTTGCGACGCTGCAGACATGTGAATACTCCTCTTGTCACTTCTAGAAATCACGTCCACATATTACCAGCAGTGACCTCGAGTCGGCCGAAGGAGGCGAGCGCCGCGCAGATGTAACTTACTCTGGTCTCCATTTTGCTTCCCAGGGAGGGAGCCTTGCGGCAAGATGTCAAGCTGATTGAGCGAGGCTACGTCCCTTTGGCCTGTCCGATTTTTCTACCTTCGAGATTCTTACGAATGCCGCGAATCACGGGCGGTCTGGTGATTGAGGACTTTCAGCAACATTGAGTCCGAGAGCGGCCACGCCGGCTCGGGTGGATTTGCAGTCCGTGTGAAGGATGCTCTGAATTCCCAGTCCTTCCGCGATCTGAACGAACATCGGAGTATTGTCGATATAAACAGCCCGCGAGGCTGGCACCTGAGCTACGTCCAGAGCAAGCCTGAAAATGTCCACGTCGGGCTTGCGGATGTGAACGAAGCAAGAGGAAATGAAGCAATCCACAAACCGATCCAGTTTGAACTTCTGAATTCGGTATGCATTCAGTTCACGTCCTTCGTTGCTGACAATGGCTATTTTCATTCCCAACTGGAGCTTGAGCTGCGCAACCAGTGCGATCATCTCCGGGAAAGGTTTCGACTGCGCAAACATGAAGCGCCGAAACTGATTACGGGTGAACGGCCTCTTTTTGTGGAAAACCACGAGACTCAAATATTCCTGCAGCGTGATCTTTCCCTCTTCGTAGATTTCGAATGTGAGATGATGACGATCCTCCATCTCGGCCCACTCCAACTTGAAGTTCTTCGCCGCACGCTTGCGGGCCAGATGGTCCCAGCCATCGGTCAGCAGGACACCGCCAATATCCAGAAAAGCACAAGAGATCGCAGTTGCTTTCTTCATCAACTATCCTTTCGTTAGCCAAGCCGAAGGGGGCCTTTCGAGATTTCGATTCCTCATTATCGCTGGATTTACACCTTTGCTGCCGGTGAATCGGCATCTGCCCCTGCCGGGAGGCGATCCGGCAAGTCGAGGCGCGCCACACCAATACTGCTGTCGGCCATCCCATAATAGATGTCGAAGCGATCGGGTGTGCCGAGATCGTCGCGCCGGTCGATACCGGTGGGGAACACGACATTGTCGACCATCCCGTCCCGTTCTTGCGGGAGCACCGGAGTCAATGCCGGCTCAACCGAACGGTAGCTGATTACGAGCGGATGCTCCTTGGAAAAGATCATGATCCCCGCCGAATAGCGCAACATGTGCCTGTCGGTTTCAGGCGCATCGATTTCGCTGACACCGTGGTAGACGATCAGCCAGCCGTGCCGCGTCAAGATGGGTGGAGTGCCACCGCCGATTTTGAGCCGTTCCCAGGGCGAGACTGGAGATGCCAGGCGGTGATGAAAGGTAAACTTGCCGGCGTGAAAGGGCTTACGGTCAAGTGTCATTTGGCAGTAAGAAATCCAGATGCTTTCCCGATCAATATCCACCTCGCGGGTCGCAGGGCTACAGGCGGTTTCCTCAGGGCGAGTGCCTGGAAAGAGCGGCCGGTGGAGCAATGCCAGCTCCGGCTGCCCGGACGGATCGGGAATGACGGCAGGGAAGAGACTGGCATCCTTGTCGTCTACGTTGCCGAATTCGATGCCGTCTGCCGAGGCAAAAGTAGCAAGCCCCAGACGGCGCCAGTGGAAGAGATCGTCCGATGCTGCCAGGGCAATCCGTGGACCGTGGGAAGACCATGCCGTGTAGGTCATCAAGTATCGCTGAAGAGGCCCCACGAACGTGACGCGTGGATCCTCGCAGCCTCCTCCGCCGTCGGGCCGCCGCTCATAATCGGCTTCCGGCTCCAGTGCGATACCAAGCCTTTCGACGCCAACCGGATCGCCGGTTTCATTGAAGCGTACTCGTGCAATCCCAATGCGCGAGTAATTTCCTTTCGCGACCAGGCGCGGAAAAAGATAGAGTTCCCCATCGGGGCCGCGAACGGCAGCCGGATTCAGGACGCCTTCAACTTCCAGGGGATTGCCGGGTTCCGGCTCCATCAATATCCCCAGGCGGCGCAGCTTGAATTCGTTCATCTCCACTCCTCAAAGAGTCGCATTTGCCTCATTAAAGGTTCGCGCCTGCTGACCGTCGTCCAAACAGGCGATGATCGCTTCGATCACCTGCTTGGTCTCATTGGGGCCTCGAACTGGAATGGAAATGACACCTGCCTGTTCAGCCGGGTAGTCGTTTCCTCCCACAAACAATGCATCTCCTACGTAAATCATTTCCTTTATCGAAATGCCAAGCATATCTTGCAGCTTTTTGATCCCGTAGGCTTTGTCAATTCCCGGCTTGGTGACATCAATGGATGTCGCGCCACCGAGTCGCACCGAGAACTCGGGAATGAGAGTGTCGAGGATTGTTTTGATCTTCTTGCGCTTGGCGAAATCCGCATCCCATTTCTCTTTCTCTTCCAAGGGAGCCTGCTGGCCCAGTGCGGAATAGGTAATCTGGCTTCCACGATCTTCAATGGTCTCTCCCCAGGTCTTTTCGACCCGGAAGCCCGCGGTTCTTACGGCTTTGTTCAGAGAAATGACGATCTTCTCTTTTTCGTCCGCGGTGAAATCTTCTGCATAGAGCCGCTTCCACCCGCCGGTGTATTGGAAGAATTGTGTTCCACAGGTAGGGAGAATGGATAGCTTTGCCAGGCGGTCATCCTGCGGAAGATGGGAGAGCACCTGTTTTTCAAACTGTAGCCAAGCGCCTCCGGAGATGATAGCCACCTTGACGACACCGAGCAGGTCATGCAGAAGTGACGACATCTCGGCATCGAGAGGCGATTTGCTTGCGGCGAGCGTCCCATCGAGATCAAAGACAATCAGCTTCTTTACCATTCATCCGCCTCAGGCTTCATGCAGTCTCAATTGGAGTTTCCGGCCAAGCTGACTCGCTCGTTTTTGGCCGGTTTTAGACGATTCAGGCAGCGCGATTTCCAACAAGGTCACTGGGTTGTTCGGATTTCTCTGTTCAACTCTGTTCCATCCCCTGGGAGTATTCGCCGCGTCGGGCAGCCTGGTTGCAGCGTGCGCGGTGATACAAAATCTTTTGTGCCGCCAATACGCTGGCCTCCTGGCCCTTCCAAAGCTCCAGGGCCGGCTGTTGGATGGCACGGGCAAACGAAAATGCCAACGCCCAGGGTAACCGCGATTTGGATCTCACGTTCATCGCATTCAAACGAGCCGAGGCCAGCTCTGCTGATTGGCCGCCTGACAAGAACGCAATCGCTGGAACGGCAGCAGGAACGGCTCGCATGAAGCAGCTCAATGTGGCATAGGCCACCTCATCTACCGTTACTTGCTTTGCGCAGGCTGCTCCCGGGAGCACCATATTCGGCTTCAGAATCATTCCTTCCAGCATGACCCGTTGCGCAAACAGCTCGCTGAATACCGTTCGCAGAACCTCGCCGGTCACTTCGCAGCAGCGCTCCAGCGTGTGATCGCCATCCATGAGTACTTCAGGTTCAACAACAGGGACAAGACCAGCTTCCTGGCACAGCGACGCATAACGAGCCAGGGCATGTGCATTGGCATGAATACAACCCCAGCTTGGAAGCCCATCACCGATCGCAATCACGGCACGCCACTTGGCAAAGCGCGCGCCGAGCCGGGAATACTCCGTCAGCCGGTCGCGCAATCCATCCAGGCCTTCAGTCACTTTTTCACCAGGATGCCCCGCCAGAGCCTTGGCGCCCGCATCCACTTTGATTCCCGGAATGATTCCCGCGTCGATGAGGACTTTGACAAAAGGAGTGCCGTCGCTCTTTTGCTGACGGATCGTCTCATCATAGAGGATCGCGCCGCCAATGCTCTCACCGAGCCCTGGGGTGGTCACAATCAATTCGCGGTAAGCCCTTCGGGCTTCGACAGTCTGCGGAATCCCCAAGGCGGCAAATCGCTTGTTGCATGTCGGAGTGCTTTCGTCCATCGCGAGCAGCCCCTTGTTGTCAGCGAAGAGCTTCGTTGCGGTGTCTCTGAGAGTTTGCGATTCCATTTGCGTCTACTCCGCTTCCTTCATGAATTCTGGAACCTGAAACTACCGCGCGCATAGCGGTGGATCAAACGGCAATGGAGGGACGCGGCAACCCCGCGCAGTCAGGAACGAGCGGGCATGACTGGTTCTCCGCTTTTGCTCTAACCTTCAATCCAGGCGCCTCAGTGTGGCTGACCTGGAAGCTACTCCGGCCCGTTCTATTGAGCCGGGTTGGCCAGCAACTGCTTGAGCGCATTGATTGCTTTTTGAGCTTCCGCAAGTTGAGCCATAGCTTGATCACGAGCCGCTTTTGACAGAGACGACTGCGCTCCGGCCTTTTGTGCCGGCAATACTCCCGTCTGCGGCGACGCTGTCCCGAACAGGGAGCTTAGTGCTTCGTCGAGTGTCGGCTCCATCACGACTTTGTCTCCAGTTGCAACGATGACGCGCTTCAGTTGAGGAAAATTTGTGCCTTCGGCCTTTAAATAGAGCGGAACGACATAAAGAAAGGAATTCTCAATCGGGATTACTATGAGCTTCCCGCGAATGACGCCCGATCCTTTCTGATCCCATAACGTGAGTTGCTGCGAGATGGTCGTGCTCTGGTCGATCATGGCGCTGATCTGGTTCGGGCCAAAGATCAGCTTGTCTTTTGGAAGTTCGTAGAACAGCATCTTTCCATAGTCGGGGAAGTCGCATCGCGCGGCCAGCCACGCAATCATGTTGTCCCTCTTTTGCGGCGTGAAAGGAGTCATGATCAGGTACTCAAGCTGTCCGCTTCCCGGAAGCTTCATCAACATCTAATATGGATCCATTGGGTTGACCGCTCCATCATACTTCTCCTGCGGAGGAACCCAGAGATCCTCGCGGTTGTAGAAGACTTGCGGGTCAGTCATGTGGAAGGTCTCATACTGAGTCGATTGGATTCCGAAAAGGTCTTCCGGGTAACGCAAATGTGCCTTCAGGTCCGCCGATAGCTCACTCAGATTTTTGAACACACCTGGAAGCGCGCGCTCGTACATGCCCAGAACAGGGTCCTTTGGATCCATCGCATAAAGTGACACCGTTCCGTCATACATATCCACGACGACCTTGACGGAGTTGCGAATGTAGTTCATCCCCTGGGCCGAACCGCTCGCTTGCACGTTTGAATAGGGGTAGTGATCCGAGACTGTATACGCGTCCTGAATCCAGTACAGCTTCCCCTCACTCAACACGGCATACGGATCATTGTCCAGAAGCAAGAAGGGCGCGACCTGGGAAACGCGCTCTTGAACACTTCTCCAGATCTGAATTCTGCTTTGCGGCGTCAGATAGGAGGTCAGCAGAATATTGATGTCCTTCTGTGTCCATGCAAACAGGATCCTCTTCCAAAAACTGTCGAGCGGGATTCCGCCCTTTCCCTGGTAGCTCGCATAAACGTTCTCATTGCCTTTTGGGTAATCGAACTCTTTGATCCCGGTTGAGACGATCTTGTACCCAGGCGCCACTTCTCCGAAGTAAATAGCCGGCTGACTGATATTCATACCGTACTGCGATTCGGAAGGGATATTTTCAAGGAGATATTGCGGCAGCCCTCCTCCGGTCGCCGTCGACACGAAGTTCATCACCAGCCCTTCGCCATGCGTAAACTCAAGATTCTCGTTCACCCATGTCTGCGCCCCTGCGGGGAGTTGCGCCGCGAGTTCCCTGGATGCAAGCATCACCTGATGGTAGCCATCCGCCAGATGGTATCGATCGACATCCACGTTATAAAACTCGTAGTAAAGACGAATTGCCTGGGTCTGCTGATAAGTCTGAAGCAGGGGCCGTGAATCCCACAGACGTATGTTTTGGATCGTATCCTGATTTCTCGCAATCACTTCTGGAGTCAGATCCGAGAGGGCTGGATAAGCGGTTTCCTGAATGCCGTCCAGCTTGTATGCCTGGCGCGTGAAGGCGATGTAATGATTCAGATAGGGCGTCTCGAGGCTAAGCTCATTGGGCTTCACCACGAATGTCTGAAAGAGGTAAGGTAGCGCTAACACTCCAACTACATACAGCGCTACATAAGTCACAATGCCGGCGACCACATGCTTTGTTTGCGGGCGGATGAAGCAGTATGCCAAAAGCACGCACGCCAGCGCCGAGGCGCCGGTCATCACCCAGAGGGCGGTTCTTGTGACGTGCGCTGCCGCATAGCCGGCCCCGTGAACAACGCCGAGGGTCGAATAAACCAGCTCGTAGTGATCCAGAATGAATCCCCATCCGAAGTTGGCCACGAGAATGAAGATCAGCACGACATAATGCTGAGCGATGCCAGTGCGCAGTGTGATCTTTCCGGTGGACTTTGACTGCTTGATTCCGAACAGCGCGCAAAAGGTAAGGATCGCAAGTGCCGCCACCGTTAGAACAGTAATGCTTCCCTGCAGCAATTCATAAAATGGGAGGCGGAATATATAGAAGCCAATGTCGATACCGAAGAGAGGGTCCGCAATTCCAAACGATCCGCCGTAGCGAAAGCGGAGATACGTGTCCCATTGACTAGATATACTCAGCGCAAACAGCAGCGAGAAGATTACAATGCCCGCATCGATAGCAAATACCAGCAGCTTCGAGCTGATATCGATGTTGACTGTTCTGCTGGCGTCGGCGGGGTGTTGAAACGCCTTGCTGAAGAAGTTGCTCCCCTCCGACACGTCGATGTTTCTCGCCGCGAAGCGGAGATTGATCCATAGATAGAGAATTGAGACGAATAAAGCTACGCCAAAGATTCCCCACTTGACAGACAGAAGGGTCCAAAAGATGCCCACGTAGTCGAGTTGCCGCATCCAAAGCCACTTTTGTACCAGGCCGAGCACGAGCGACAGAACGATGACAATTGCAATCAGGGCAAAGAAACCCCAACGCAGCAAAAATCTGAGTGTGGGTGGCAGAGGTCCGCCCGCAGACTTGAGAGGCTCATTTGGATTAGGTGTGATCTTTTCAACGGCTGATGGATTCATTCTTTGTCCCTCCGCTCGCACGGTAATGCTCAAGTTCGGCTGCTGCAACCTCTCGGTACTTGGCCGCCACCAATACTATCCGAAACAATGAGTCTGAGAGTCCGGTCAATTATGACCAGAACACTGACTAGAACCGGCCTCATAAACCATCTGCATCGGCTCGCAGAGTGCATGAGCCCCGCCTTGTTGGCGGGGCTCACAGTCGGCAAAGTGAGTTCTTTGGCATTTATGAGCCGGGTTGTACTTGCTACATTGTGGCAAATATCCCTATTTCACATTTGCATCCCGCAGGAGCTTGGTTCGCCGTTCTTCGTATTCCTCGCTTGTGATCTCTCCGGCGGCATATCTCCTTTGCAGGAGTTGCAGGGGCGATTGCATTTGCCGATAGGTGATTCGTCTCACCGGCATCATAAAGGAAAAGAAGATGATCCAAAGAAGAATCCAGAAAAACCACCAAACCCAATGCATTCCCCAAAAATAGTAGTACATCGCTTATCTCCTAACGAGTGTGGTTTATCGCTTCGCGCCAGGAGCCAATGATTCAGGAAATATCTTCACCGGATAGCGCGAGTCTGCTGCCAACGCCTCGAACGACGCTTTGCCTCCCCGCTTACGGCCAAGTCAAAGGTTGTCAGGCAACGCGAAGCCGAGTGAGATAAACATACTTCCGGCAACCATGATGCAACTGTTCACAATTGAACATGGTTCACAATTCCCGCGCGGGTGGCGTCAATATTCTAAAGCACATAGAGGCTCTGCGATTCTCTTCTCGAGTCTCACATGATCCGTGGACAGCATATTTGCATTGGACGCAATGGAGCAGCATGGCGTTGATGTATACGATTGCTCAGCGCCTACAAATAACCCGTGGAAGACTACAGATACAAAAGGCGGAACGATTCCGGAAACAAGGAGGACACAATGCCCCAGAGCGAATATGACAATGCAGCGGATCTGCATATTTACGCAGCGCAGGCACACACTGCTGCCGCAGCCGCACACCACAGAGGCGATCATGAAGCCGCGGGAGAATTGAGTTCAAGGGCTCAGGACTACTCGATGGCAGCTTCCGAGAAAACGTTTGAGGTCGTGAAGCAAGTCCAAGCCCCTATGAGGGCTTAATTTTTTCAATCACAACCTGGGGATCATGGGAGGCACATAAAATGGCCGCTCCAAATACTACTTTGAATTCACATCCAGTCCGTCTCATCCGTCCCGAAGCGCGGCACGCGGCATTCGGAGGCGATTCAGTATCCTCCATTCAACTGGCGCCTCGCCCACTACGCCGGGGTAGGATTGCTGTAATTGGGAATCACCTTCCCAGGCAATGTGGAATTGCGACCTTCACAACTGACTTGTGTGACGCAATCGTTGCCGAATACAAAGCGTCTCAACTGTCGGTGGTAGCAGTCAACGACGGACAATCATCTTACTCATACCCGGAGCGGGTGCGATTCGAAATTCGCGAAAGCGATATCGCGTCCTACAGAGCAGCCGCCGGTTTTTTGAATTCCTGCAATGTCGATTTAGTGTGCTTGCAGCACGAGTATGGGATTTATGGAGGGAAAGCCGGCGGCTATGTCCTGGAGTTGTTGCAGGACCTCGCAATGCCCGTGGTCACAACGCTCCATACGGTTCTTCGCGAGCCCGACCTCAACCAACGAATCGTCATGCAACAGATCGCCGCACTCTCCGACCGTCTGATTGTGATGAGCGAGTACTCTTCTCAAGTTCTCCAGGATGTATTTGGGGTCCCAAGCCAAAAGATCGACCTGATTCCTCACGGCATCCCCGACTTGCCCTTCGTGGAACCAGATGTTTACAAAGAATCACTCGCAATCGCCGGAAAGTCTGTATTGCTCACGTTCGGCCTGCTTTCCCCCAACAAGGGATTCGAGAGCGTGATTCGAGCCATGCCTCGCATCCTAGAGAATCACAGCAACGTTGTCTACATGATTGCAGGCGCCACTCACCCGCAGGTCAGGGCGCGCGAAGGGGACAGATACCGGCTTCAATTGGAGGCCTTGGCCATGGAACTTGGAGTTGAGGAGAACGTGGTCTTCCACAACCGGTTTTTCAGCCCTCAGGAAATGGCTTCCCTGGTTGGTTCTGCCGACATTTACATTACGCCCTACTGTCATGAGGCACAGGCTGTATCGGGAACCCTGGCGTATGCCATGGGCGCCGGAAAGTCGATCATTTCCACTCCGTACTGGCACGCGGCCGAACTCCTGGCCGATGGACGCGGAGCATTGGTCCCTTTTGAGGATTCGGATGCTATCGCAGCCACGGCCATAGAACTTCTGGACAACGATACGGCACGTCAGGCAATGCGCACGAGCGCTTACATCTATGGGCGCCAGATGGTTTGGAACCGTGTAGCGCAGTCTTATATGCGAACATTTGTGAGAGCTGATGTGAATCGTATGCAACCCGCTCACTTGAGGTTTTCCGTCCGAGCTGCTGAGAAGAACGGAGCAAGCCGAGTTGTAAATGCCTGAGCACGCTTCCGGAGCGGAGTGAATATTCTACGCGTCGATCAACGCTGCCAAAGAATCTGCCGTGCTTCGAGGGGCACCGAAGCGTTCGAATGGCGGGGGATGATGCGCGCAGTGTAGTTGCTTGCGGAACGGGTTGCGGGCACTTGGGCCGAATAGGTCATTACGCCCGGCACGTCGGCGCTGAGTTTGGGTGAAGACATAACTTCGATAGCAGGTTTACCGCCCTGAACTGAGTCTGCGTAGAGTTCAACTTGCAGTTGATCCTGAGTAAGGTCGCCCAGCAAAACCTCGACCTGAAAGAAATGCTGGCCGTCGTGCGTCTCGATTTCCACCGCGCCAAAGCGCACCTTGCTCCAATGCCGATCAATCTCCTGTTGCCAGTGGAGCAAATTCAATCCAAGCGTACTATCCCCGGCTGCACGCTCGCGGTAACCGGAAGAAGCGGGCAGATAGTGATTCTCGGTATATTCGCGGATGGCGCGGGTAGCAGAGAATTCCGAAGTAAGTCTTGCCATGCTCTCGCGGACACGTCCTAACCACTTTAGCGGCAAGCCCTTTTCGTTCCGCTCATAAAACTCCGGAATAACTTCGTTCTCCAATGCGGCATAGACGGTCTCAGCCTCTGTGCGATCCCAGGCAGGATCGTCACCATGCTCTTTGCCATCACCGATAGCCCAGCCAACTTCTGGGGAGTAAGCCTCAGCCCACCATCCGTCCAACTCGGAAAGATTAAGTCCGCCGTTGACGAGGACCTTCATTCCACTTGTTCCGCAAGCCTCCCACGGACGGCGCGGCGTGTTGATCCATAAGTCAATTCCGTGAACCATGTGCTGCGCCAGCATCATGTCGTAGTCGCTTAGAAAGACGACTCTCGAACGAACTTCCGGACGCTGGATGAAATCCTTCCACTTCTTGATCAATGCCTGTCCAGGCAAATCCTGAGGGTGTGCCTTGCCGGCAAGAATCAGTTGCACCGGCCGTTGAGGGTCGGAGAGAAGGCGAACCAGCCGCTCAGAATCAAGCAGGAGTAGATCAGGCCGCTTATACGTCGCAAAGCGCCGCGCAAATCCAAGAGTCAGCGCATTTCCGTCGAAGATATTATTCGCATCCGATGGGTCTCCGCCTTCTGACGCGAGTTGGCGGGCGTACCGTTTACGCAACCGATCGATCAGTGTTTTCCGCTCAGTGGAGCGCATTTGCCAGATTTGTTCGTCGGTGAGTTGGCGGATGTCATCTTCGACAGCGCGATCTCCGCGCCAGCGTTTTTTTCCGCAAGCTGTGGTCCATAGCGAATCGGCCTCAACCGAATCCCAGGTCGGCACATGGATGCCATTGGTCACTGAGCCGATTGGAACTTCTGCCTGGGGCCAATGCGGAAAGAGTGGTTGGAATATCTGCCGGCTCACTTCTCCGTGCAGCTTGCTCACGCCATTCACGCGGCCGCTGCCCCGCAGAGCAAGATAGGCCATATTGAAGGGCTCTGCATTGTCGGCTGGGTTTTGCCTTCCGATCTTCAGCAGATCGTCAAGCGAGATGCGAAGCTCATCCTGCGCATAGTGGTCAAGATACTGCCGAATGAGTTGCGGATCAAAGCGATCGAATCCAGCTTCGACCGCGGTGTGTGTCGTAAAGACATTTCCGGCCCGCGTAACTGCCAGAGCCAGATCAAACGGCTTCTTGTGATCCTCCATATAGCAGTGCGCTCTTTCAAGCACAGCAAACGCCGCATGGCCTTCATTGAGATGGCAGACTTCGGGTTGCAAGCCAAGCGCCCGCAGCAATCGCCATCCACCAATCCCGAGAATGATCTCCTGCTTCAACCGCATCTCCGCATTGCCGCCATAGAGTTCACTGGTGATTCCCCGATGCGCAGCGGTATTGGCGAAGTCGTTTGTGTCGAGCAGGTAAAGCTTTGTCCTTCCAACAGAGACTTCCCAGCAGCGAAGCCAGATCAGCGCTCCCGACAGGTGAATCTGCAGGCGCAGCCACTCACCGTTCTTCTGCCGCAGTGGCCTGATGGGCAACTGGCCCGGATCATTGACCGGATAGAGTGCTTGCTGGCGGCCCTCCGAATCGAAGTCCTGGCGGAAATATCCTTGACCATAGAGCAGCCCAACTCCCACGACTGGAACACCCAGGTCGCTTGCCGCCTTCATCTGATCGCCTGCCACATTGCCAAGACCACCCGAGTAGATGGGCAGCGCTTCGCTCAACATGAACTCCATGCTGAAGTAGGCGATCGATGTGAGCGCGGCGCCTGGGTGCTTGTGCTGGAACCAGGCGTCGGCATGGTATGATTCCCGATTTTGGCGAAGCAAATTGTCAAGGCGCAGGCGAAACTCCGGTTCGCCCAACACGGCTTTGATCTTCTCGTGAGAGACCGTCCGCAAGATGACCCACGGATTTTGTGTAGCCGACCAGAGTTCTTTGTCGAGGCTTTCCCACAGCACGTCCGCAGCATGGTTCCAAGACCAGTGAAGATTGAGCGCCAACTCAACCAGAGCATCAATTCCATCAACCTTGAACCAATCGGATGGCGCCTGCGGATCGTTCAATATTTTCTCCTGTGTGCCGGAGTCCGGGAAGCGGAGGCTGCTATCGCAAAACTCTTGCAACAGCCTGCCTCCAACTCGATTTCAACTGCACGCCGCTTAACTGTCGGTGAACATTGCCTTCTCGGGATGTCCTTTGGCCATCGGAGCTGGTGCGGCGGCATCGCTGAAGTCTTTCGTCCACTGCCAATTCCGGATCTCCGGCATATCTTCCAGATGCTCGCGGATATAGTCGTGGTGGCGTTGCAATTCCTGGTTGAAGAAGTTGGTGGCACTTTCGGCCTGCTGACGGAGGCGAGGAATGTGCTTAAGTGCATCCAATGCAAGGTGGAACCGGCTCATTTCGTTCAGCACCACCATGTCAAACGGTGTGGTGGTCGTTCCATAATCCATATAACCGTGCACATGGAAGCGGCTTTCATTGGAGCGCCCATGCACTAGTGTGTGAATGAGCCAGCGATTGTTGTGGAAGGCGAAAATGACAGGCGCCGTCTCAGTGAAGAGCGCGTTGAAGGACATTTCGTCCATCCCGTGCGCATGCTTATCCGGGAACATCAGAGTCATGAGGTCGACAACATTGACGACGCGCACCTTGATATCAGGAACGTATTTCTGCAAAAGCCACGAGGCCGCACAAGTTTCGATGGTCGGCACATCGCCGGCGCAGGCCAGTACGACATCCGGCTCACCGCCTCCATCGTTGGTGGCAAACTTCCACGTGGACGCGCCACGCGAGCAGTGATCAAGTGCCTCGTCCATGTTCAGCCATTGGAGTTGCGGCTGCTTGCCGCAGGTGACAACATTCACGTAATTGCGGCTGCGCATGCAATGGTCGAAGACGCTCAACAGGCAATTGCTGTCTGGCGGATAATACACGCGGATCACTTCACTCCTGCGCGCCAATGCATTGTCTACATATCCGGTTGCCTGATGGCTGAAGCCGTTGTGATCGTTTCGCCAGGCATGACTTGTGAGTAGAACATTCAGGGACGCGAGTGGTCTGCGCCAGGGATACTCGCGGCATTGCTCAAGCCACTTGGCGTGTTGTGTGGTCATTGAATCGACGACCTGCGCGAAGGCTTCGTAGGAGGACCACATGCCATGGCGGCCCGTGAGCAGGTAGCCTTCAAGCCATCCCTGGCAGAGATGCTCGCTGAGCACTTCCATGACGCGACCATCCGGGCCCAGGTTTTCGTCGATGGAAACAATCTCGGCCATCGAGCAACGATTTGTTGCCTCGAAAATGGAGGTCAGTCGATTGGAGTCCGATTCGTCGGGGCAGAACATGCGAAAGTTTTTCGGATTCATTTTGAAGATATCGCGGAAGAAATCGCCAAGTTTGCGCGGGGCTTCAGCCAGAACTTGGCCGGGGCCGGGGATTTCAAGCGCATAATCCGTGAAGTCCGGCAGCGCGAGCGTGATCAGCTCCCGCCCGCCATTCACATGGGGATTTCCGCCCATGCGTCGATTGCCCACAGGGGCGAGAGCCGCCAGTTCGTCAATGAACTTGCCGTTCTTGTCGAAGAGTTCCTCTGGCTTGTAGCTTTTCATCCAGGCTTCAAGAATCTTGAGGTGCTCGGGATTGTCTTTGACCGATGCGAGCGGAACCTGGTGCGCGCGGAATGTGCCTTCGATCGGAACCCCATCCACTTCCTTCGGACAAGTCCATCCCTTGGGTGTGCGCAGAATAATCATCGGCCAGATGGGCTGCTTCTTGAATCCGTTCTTGCGAGCCTCCTGTTGAATTGCCCGAATCTCGACATAGCAATCGTCCAGCGTCCCAGCCAGAAGTTGATGTACGACTTGAGGATTGTCGCCCTCGACAAAATAGGGCTTGTAGCCGTGTCCTGCATAAAGAGCCTTCAGGTCCGCGTCGCTGGTGCGCCCTTGAGCGGTTGGCCCGGAGATTTTGTAGCCGTTCAGGTGCAGGATCGGAAGGACAGCACCGTCCCGCACGGGATTGAGGAAGTTGACAGACTTCCAACTGCCTTCCAGCGGGCAGGTCTCGGATTCGCCGTCCCCGATGACGCAGGCGACGATCAGGTCCGGATTATCGAAGGCCGCACCAAAGGCATGTACAAGCGAGTAGCCAAGCTCGCCGCCTTCATGCATGGAGTTGGGGACATGCGGCCCGCAGTGACTAGGCACCCCGCCTGGCGTGGAGAACTTTCGGAACATCAACCTCATGCCGTTCTCGTCTGGCGTGATCTCCGGGTGAACCTCGGTGTACGAGCCTTCCAGATAAGAGCAGGCATTCAACGAAGGGCCCCCATGCCCAGGGCCAGAAATATAGATGATGTCCGCATCGTGCTCTTTGATGAGGCGATTCAGATGAATGTAAATCATATTTTGCCCTGGCGAAGTTCCCCAATGACCGAGCAAACGCGGCTTAATCTGTTCTGCCTTGAGCGGCTCGCGCAGCAGAGGATTCTCAAACAGGTAAATTTGTCCGATGCATAAGTAGTTAGCAGCCCGCCAGTAGCGATTCATCTTGTCGAGCATCTCCGGCGAAAGCGACCCTTTGGGCACCGGTGCTTGTGCCTCAATTTTTCCATCTGCCGCAATTGCGGTTGATAGCGACACATCGAAGATAAACCCGGAAGAGTTGCCAGTCTGATCGAAGTTCTTGCTCAGTGATTGCGGAATGCCATCCTGAGCAGCGCTGATTGGGAGTTTCTCGGTGGCCATCTTGAAGATTCCTCTCTATTTTTCCGCAACTGATAACAGCGCGGCTTGAACTATGAGACATTGGTTGGTTTAGATCATCCGGCGAAGGGTCCTTGACATCATTTCGCCAGCAGCTTTTTGATTGCGAGCAGTTCGAGACGCCGCTTTGCGGTGGTTTTAGGATAGACCATCTTGAGTTCTCCCAGCGCATCCAAAACGATTTGCGAGACGATCAGCCGCGCGTTTTCTTTGTCATCGGCGGGGACGACGTACCACGGCGCATGACGAGTGCTTGTAGCGTGAAAGCAATCTTCATAGGCCTTCATGTATTGCTTCCAGTATTTCCGCTCGTGAATGTCGGTGGTGCTGAACTTCCAGTTCTTATCTGGCTCATCGATGCGCGCAAGGAATCGCTTTCGTTGCTCTTTGTAGGAAAGGTGCAGGAATATCTTGACAACCCGCGTGCCGTTACGATGAAGGTGCTTCTCCAGGTCCCGGATGGAGTCATACCTCTGGTCCCAGATGTCTTTGGCGTCGTGCAACTCCTCGGGAAGCCTCTGGCTGCGTAGAATCTCCGGATGCACTCGAACGACCAGCACTTCCTCGTAATAAGAACGGTTGAAGATGCCGATCCGGCCGCGCTCGGGAAGGCGGCATGTCGTGCGCCAGAGAAAATCATGCTCAAGTTCCTCGGCGCTCGGCTGTTTGAAACTGAAGACCTCGCAGCCTTCCGGATTTACGCCAGACATCACGTGCCGGATGGCGCCGTCCTTGCCGGCGCCGTCCATGCCCTGGATAATCAGCATTAACGCGTATTGGTTGGACGCGTAGTGAAGCTGCTGCAGCGCGCTCAGCTTCTCCATGTGTTGGTCCAACAGTTCCTTATACTGCTTTTTCGACTTCGCATAGGGGCCGACAATCGTAGGCCACTTGCTGAGGTTGACCTTTTTGTCTGATGGCACACGGTAGGTCTTCGAATCGATTGTCATCCTGTCCTTTCAGTGCTGCGTGGGCTTCTACGCAATCTTCTTCCCGGCCGCCTGGTCGCCGTCTATCTCTCGTTTTGCTTCAAGCCAGTCCTGGTCTGCCTGGCTTTCGCCGTGGACTCTCTGCTGGTAGAGTTCATAGGCCCGCGCGGAGATCTCTGAAGTGCGGTCGACAGGCTTCTTCTCAAGCAGGGATGGTTTTGTCGGATCGAAGATCCGATAGGCGAGCAGCTTCACGCGATCGTTAATGAGAGCCCAGACCAGAGCGTAAGCCCAAACGAGCCCCGCCCACTTCCAGCCGAGCGGCGCCATAAATAGCCCATAGACCGCGATCAATGTTGCTATGGTCTGTGTGCCCAGCACCGCTATCCATAGAATCCGCGCGGGGCGTATGGACCAGAATGGACCGCGGGTGCGGGTGAGGAAGATCGTTAGATGCCCGGCCACTGAAAGCTTCAGGTACATCAGTGTCTGGACGTGCAAGCGGTCGAAGTGAAAGACGCGCTCGCCAAGATAGAACAGACCAAACGCAGAGACAACCCCGATGACGCCTAACACAGTGGAGATCGCCAGCACAAGCCGCATGTTCCAGGCCTCAGGCTTGTCTTTGTACTGAACATTGTCATATGCGATGGACAGGATAGCTCCATCGTTGAGCAGCGCCAGCATGACGATCATCACAGCGGTGAGAGGATAGAAGTTGAACACCAGAATCGCGAGCGTCATGAAGAACAGTACACGCAGCGTCTCCGCGATGCGGTAGATGGCGTAGCTGTTCATTCGCTGGAAGATGCGGCGGCTCTCTTTGATTGCGTCAATGATCACCGAGAGGCCGGAGGTCAGCAGTACAATGGATGCTGCCGCACGCGCCGCATCTGTCGCGCCGGAGACGGCGATTCCGCAGTCGGCCTTCTTGAGCGCAGGCGCGTCGTTGACGCCATCGCCAGTCATGCCAACGATATGGCCGTGTTTCTGCAGCACGTCAATAATGTGAAACTTGTGTTCGGGAAAGACCTGCGCAAAGCCATCCGCGCCTTCAATAGCCTTGGCCTGCTCCGGGGTCGCATCCTTCTTCAGGTCGCCCAATGAGTTGGCATCCAGGATGTTCGAGCCCAGCCCCAGTTGTTTCGATGTTTCCCGGGCGATGGCAATTTGATCGCCCGTAACCATCTTGATCTTCACGCCCATCTGGCCGGCGCTTACGATGGTTGCTTTGGCTTGCTCGCGGGGCGGATCGAAGAGCGGCAACATACCGACAAACTTCCATTTGCCTTGCTCGTCGGCGCGCGACACGCCGAGGGATCGGAAGCCGCGTCCCGCAAATTCATTGATAGCCTTCTCGACCGCTGGCTTAACCTCGCCGACGTTGGTCGACATCTCCAGAATTACTTGCGGGGCTCCTTTAGCCACAAAGAATTGCTTCCCGTCCGCTCCTTTGACAGTGGCTTCCGTGCGCTTATGAACCGGATCGAAGGGCTGAAAATGCAGCACCTGGAAGCCCTTCAGTTCCTTGTCATCTTTCACGCCGCCAATCACGGCAAGGTCGATGGTGTCCTTGTCTTCCGCACGCGAGGCGAGCGCAGCCCAGAGAATCACCTTGTCGGGAGCAGTTCCGTCCACGCAGAAGGGATCGCCCAGTGTGAGTTTGTTTTGAGTGAGTGTGCCGGTCTTGTCCGAGCACAGCACATCCACGCCAGCCAGTTCCTCGATTGCCGACAGGCGAGTCACAATCGCTTCCTTCTTAGCAAGCAGGCGAGCGCCGACAGCCATCGTCACCGAAAGCACCGTGGGCATCGCGACAGGAATCGCGGCAACCAGAAGCACCAGGCAGAATTCCAGCGTGGTGAGAACCTTGTCGCCTCGGAAGAGCGCAATGATCAGGATCAGCACAACCAGCACTACCGCGAGGATGATCAGGTAGTCGCCAATCTTCAGCACAGCCTTCTGGAAGTGGCTGACAGTATTGGCCTCCTGCACCATTTGCGCGGTCTTGCCGAAGTAGGTATTCGTCCCGGTGGCATACACTATCGCGTCGATTTCACCCTGACGGATGATGGATCCGGAATAGACCGCGCCGCCGGGCTTGGTGGTGACGGGCAAGGACTCGCCGGTCAGTGCGGACTGGTCCACCTCGATGGAATCTCCATCGAGCAGGCGCGCATCTGCCGGAACGATGTCGCCCAGCCGCAGACGGACGACGTCTCCCGGCACTAGTTCACTTGCCTTGGGATTCTGCCACTTGCCATCTCGCTTGACTTTCGCATTGATCGCCAACTTGGCCTTCAGAGCTGCGATGGCGTTACCCGCCTGGTGTTCTTCCCAGAATCCGACCACAGCGTTGGAACAGAGCAGAAGGAGAATGATAGAAAAGTCCAGCCAGTGTTGCACGGCAGCCGATAGAATGACCGCCGCTTCAATCATCCAAGGGATGGGACCCCAGAAATACGTGAGGAACTTGAGGAATTCATTAGTCTTCTTTTCCGCGATCTCATTCGGACCGTATTGCGCCAGGCGCTTCTCGGCTTCGGCCTGAGTGAGCCCGTCTGCCGATGACGCGAGCTTCTTCAGGAGCTCAGGCATGGCGAGCGTCTTCAGGGAATCCTTATCATCCTTCGGAGCCGGCTTGGAATCCGACTTCGGCTCAAGCTTATCTGGATTCGATTTCACGATGGTTGTTCTCCTGTTTTTGCTCTATCCACCGGGTGCCAGTCCATGGAAGGTTTGGGAAATCGTTGAACAGGCTTTAAAGAAGAAGGCTATTTGGAGATTTTTGAAGTCCAAAAACGGACGCATTCACCCGGCAAGTTGTCCAGGCATTCCAGACCGAAGCTTGCAAAAATTATCAACTCGCGTAGACGCGGACGCTGTGCTGTTTTGCTCAAGAATGGCCGAGCGGCCATTCGCTTAGAGGGTTGTGTAGAGGACCGTTCGCAAAGGAGAGGTTCATTGGGGCAAGTAAGCAGAGTTGCAACCGCGCGGATAAGACTCCCCATTTCAAATATGCACTAAATCCCTTCTCTGCTGTGATGCAGATTTATTCTGAGATCGGCCCAGGAAACGGATTTCACCCAGCGAGTAGGAATCAGCACAGAGCGGTTGAGTAGCCAATCGCCAGCTTTCACGTCCAGATAGCCAAGATGCCAGGAAGCCTCGTCCATGATGAGACCTTCCAGGCGCCCAATCTCACCGTCTGTGGCACAAACCTCGTAATCAAGTAAGTCCCAGGCACTGCGGAGATGCGGATCCTCTATGGTGTGGACAGGATATTTTCTTCCGGTCGGAATTAAAGCCCCCCCTTCCAAGTGGGTGGACACCCAATAGGCCATCTTCCCCCAGTATTCCTCCATCGCGATCGCTTGCTGGCGAGAAACCGGCTTTTCGGTATCCACATCCGGGCTATTGCCCACCTGCTCTTTCGTCAAATGGACGTGGAAGGTCTTTTGAGTCCAGTCGGGCGGGTCAACTGCTGCAATAGGCAGAACCACATCTCGCCGTTTGAACCAGGTTCCCACGTCAACCACCAAATAATGAATCGTCCATGAAATGTCGTCGAAAAGAAAATTCCGAACCGTTCCGATTTCGCCATCAGTCGCAATCACGGACGAACCTGTCAAGGTTTTCAGGTCGTGCAGCATTTTCCTCCTTTGGCGGAAGGCCGGGGATAACCGCTTTCCTAACTCTTCACAGAAGCATAGCACTTTGCGAGTGAGCATTTTGTATTAAGATGCTCATCTCAAGGAATGTGTAGCTGGCATCCTTCGGAGCTGCGTCTAAGACTCTTTCAGCGCCTGCTATGGTCTGAGAGTGCCGTTCTGGTTGACCCAACCGCCTCGAAAGAAACGGTGATGCACCATGCTTTGGGCAAGAAGAAAAACGGCGACGGCCAGCCCGACAAGAAACAGGAACTGTGCAATTTGGAACCAGGGCGACTTTTCCCTCGCAGGTTCTGTCTTATCCGAATTCTTAGTCATCTGAACTACCTCCCCACCAAGTCAAGCGACTGCCGTGGTACCGCCAACGCAGGGCCGGACTGACGCGAATTATGCAAAAAAGCACCGGGACATTCTCGCGGATACTCAAGAATGTCTTAGCGGTCCAGCGTGAATCCCGCACGAGGAATCATTGCAGCATTATCATTTTGTATTGATCGAATCCGCAACGGGTGTTCCATTTAGGACAGCAATGCATTTTTCGACAGCCTGCCAGGATCACAGGATCATGCACACGTTCTCTATGATGGATCAACTCGCGTGTTTTCATGATCTTTCTCGCGATACATATGCGAGAGTGGACCCGGTAGATGGCGAGTTTGCCTTCGAACCGGCTGCGGCTTATGCGCCGCCGGGGGAGGAGGTCGCTTGTGGCTCGGGCTGCGCCGTGGAGGGCGTTTTGCCTTGCGGCGAAGAGGGACTGGTAGATCCAGATGGAGCGGCTGTGGTACCGGGCGGCGGAGTTTGCTTGGTGGCGGGAGGCGCAGTGGATGGGCTGCCGGTGGATGGAGAATTCGGAGTTTGCGCCGCCGTTATTGAGGGAGCCGCAGGAGTAGCTATGGGCAGAGGCTGTACTAACGCTGGGAAGGTTATCGAATTGACTACCGAAGGATCATCGTGCAGTTTTACATAGAGTTGCCCATTGGTTGGATGCGGGACAGACAGAAAGTAGCCGGTAAAGCCCTCGGGAACCTGGAGGGGGTGAGTAAATTGTGGATCGTTGGAGACCGAATCCACCAGAAATAGACTTGAACCAGTGAGCTTGCAAGGCTGGTCTGGCGAGTCCGGACACTTTAGATCGTGAAAAGCAGGCAGGCGGACAAGAATGGCAAGAGGCTGCCAGTCGCCCGCAACCCCTCCCTCGATGATGCGGAAGCGTAGCGGGCCAGAGGCAGAAGATGCAAAGGCTTTGTTCGTATCGAGCGTTGCCAGAGCGACCTGAGTGTCCTCAAGAGTCAGTCCGCTGGCAAGCGTGAGGGTCGTCAGGTACGCGCCATGAACTGTGGCCACTTCAATCTTTTCTTCGCCGGAAAACGCCGCCGGAAGCTGCGCATGGACCGAGAAGGTCAACTGCGCATTTTGCGGAAGTTCGTCCGGGTCGGCCAGTTGAAAATTGTTGGCAGCGCTCGTTGCCGAAGGTTGAATGCTCTTTGCGATCAGCGTAACCCTTGGACGCGGAGACGCTACTGTCGTTTCCAAACTGAGTGTACGGCCGTCTTTGAGAGCGACCTTGGCGGTAGAACTATCTCCCTCCTTGAACTCTCCGGCAGCTTTGACATCAGCAGTAACCAGGGGCAGTTCATCCGCCTCATCGCTCACTGCGGCCGGCCCCGGCTTGAAGCTGACCCCGTTCAGCGTAAGTTCTCTTACGTCATGCAGGTGACTGCCCTTCAACACGCCGGAGATATCGCCGGCGTGGAAAGTAAAGCTGTCCAGATGGCCGGCTTGAGCAAAGGCCTGCAATGAAACTGTATCCGGCTCTTTGCTCCCGTATTCCTTCACCAGCAGCTTCAGAGCGCCGGGTTTGACTTTTTTGAGGGGCAAGGTCACCGCGACCTGATTCGGCCCGGTTGATTTCCAGTCTGCCTTGATGGTTTCTCCGGTGGGTTTCTGGAGGAGTATGCTGTCCACGCAGGCGGCGTTCTCGGTTTCCAGTAATACGATTTCATCGTGACCCGCGATCAGGAACTGCTGACCTTCATCGGCTAGTTGCCAGTGCTGGGGATGAGTATTCTCCAGCCGGAATTCCGGACCGTTGTAGGCTTCAAAACCCCAATATCCGTGGAGGGACCCGTCCAAAACATCGCCGAAATTAGTCGGGCTGAGACCTGCCGTATTCGCGACAAAGCCACCCTTCTCCGCATCGGCCTGCACCGGCAGATCGACATACTTGCCATTCTTCCCCTTCAAGCGAAGAACCATGTCATGCGCATAGCCCGTTGAAAACACCAGCGGTGCTCCCTCGGCGGGTAGAACCAGCTCCGTCTTTTCCGCGCAGTACACCTCTTTGGGATCGACGGGATGAAGAGGTGGCATCTGCGGTGCTTCGACAGCCGGCAGAGCGGCTACCAGAACCGACTTGGGATTGTGAAAAGAAGGAGGCGTATTCAGTTCGAGAGAGAACTGATCATCCTGCTCGGTGGCCAGCGCGGGAATGTACTGATACTGCGCCGTATGGAAGGAGTCCAGGATGCGCACTATATCAACCGCCGAAGAAATATAGGGGCTGTAAAAGCCAAAACCGGCCTGTGGTGTGCTGCTCAGCGCAAAGGCTAAGTCGCCCGTGGGACCGGTGGTGAGCGACTGGACGATGGAGGTGCTGTGCCCGTCATTCAATACCAGCGAATCCCGGCCTTGCATCAGGCAGGGAGCCTGCAACTCGGGGATCTTCTGAAGGCAATCGGGATTCAACTTGATCGAGAGGCTGCGGGTAAGCAGTGGCAAGGCCGTATTCAGATGATCGAAATCGGTCTGGCTGATTCTTTGGATGGCAGCAAGATAGACCTTCAGCCGGGAGCGGTCAAGCGTGGCCTGGTTGAGATCCTGAGAGGCGCGCACAAAAGCGCCCGGTCGGCCGCGAACGGCGCCGGCAAGTGTCTTGAAGGCTCCGCCGGTCTCCGGGGCCAGGAAGACGAGTACCTGTTGGGCGCCCTCGGGAACGGTGATCTTCAGCCCGCCGCTGTCTTTGGGATTCCAGGTCTCTGATGAGAAAAACCAGTTTTCCGGAGGCGGGTTGGTTGCGCCGCGCAGAAAAGCCGCCACAAGAAGGTAATGCGCCGACTGGCCCGGAGGAAGATCGGCTTTGATCGACACTTGATCGCCAACCGACAGATTGGGAACCTCGGAGATGGGCAGGGTCTTGCCGGCATGGATCACCTTGACTTTCAGGTTGGGGCCAGCCAAATCGAATTGGGCCGGATCTGCGAACGACAGGCCGGGAACCATAAGAAGAACCAGACAGAAAATGCGCATCCACGTAGCCATACGAAGATTTTAGAACCTCCGGCATAGGTAAGACGCATGGGCGCTTGATTTGTGATTCAACTGCACAATGCACGAACTGCCGATTTTGAGCAGAATCACCAGCTTGCGCTCTCCACATTCTGCTGCCGTCTTCGGAATTGTGCAAAACCATTTTGGCCGCCGTAACGTGTGTGACGCACTCCAATCTGAGATTGACAACGAGTGTATGGAAATCCTGACAATGAACGCCGATGATTTGAATCTAAAACTAGTTCGTCAAGAATCCTGGCGCGGCCTTTGCTACCTACCTTTACCTTGAGCCGGTGTGGTCGATGCCATATGAGTCCAGCACTTCGCGGAGCGTCACTACGCCAAGCAGACTGTGAATGTCGGCCCGGTGGACGACCGGTAAAACATCAAGATGGTACGTGCTCATCCGCTCCAGCGCCAGATGCAGGGCATGATCCATGTGTAGATGGGGAACATTTCGCGTTTCGATGATGTTTTTAATCGGCTGTTCTTTTCTCCCATCGACCATGGCGCACTCCAGCGTCTCTCGGCTCAACATTCCGAGAAAAGACTCCTTGTCCGTCACGGGCCAGATGTGTAATTGACTAGAGCGGGTCTCTTCCACCGCATCCTCGACGCTCATCTGCGCGGAGAGAACGTACGGAGAACGCTGCATCACCTGAGCGACAGTGCGCCAGCTTTTTTGGTGAAGCGTGCCGGGAGAGGGCAGATGAATGCCGTCCTGCTGCGCCAAGGCCTCGTAGATGGGTTGCTTCTGAAAGCGCCGGGAGATGAAAAGACTGGTCAGGTTGGCGATCATGAGCGGCACAATCACGGCGTAATCCCGCGTCATCTCGAAGATCATCAACACCGAGGTCATGGGAGCGCGCACAATGCCGGCAAAGACCGCGCCCATGCCCACCAACGCGTAAGCGCCAGGGGTTGCCGTGTACCCGGGCAACAAATTGTGAGCCACGGTACCGATGGCGCCTCCCAGCATGGCGCCGAGAAACAAACTGGGGCCGAAGATTCCTCCTGCGTTGCCGGAGGCGTAGCTGACCGTGACGCCGATGAGTTTGAGCGCCACCAGCAGCAGCAGCAGCTTGAGCGCCATCGATCCGTTCAGAGCGATGCCAACGTAGGTGTAGCCCACGCCCAGAACCTGGGGCACAAACCATCCCATCAGGCCCACCGTCACGCCGCCCACCACTGGATGCCACCACTGCGTCTTCCTGGGCAAGCGCTGAAAGAAGCTGCGCATTCTCAGCAGCATCTTGGTGAAGGCTACGGAGAGAAAGCCGCCGGCAATACCCAGCAAAGCGTAGATGCCAAGTTCCAACGGGTGAACCATTGTGTACTGCGGCACTTGAAAAAGCGGATTATTGCCCAGTAGCATGCGCATCATCGCCCAGGACGTAGCCGAGGCAAGCACCACCGATCCCAGGATCGGCGCATTCATATCGCCCATGACTTCTTCAAGGGCAAATACCACCGCGGCCATGGGCGTATTGAAGGCCGCGGCAATGGCAGCCGCCGCTCCCACGGGAATCAGCGCTTTTACCTTTTCCGGACTCAATCCCAGCACGCGGCCGAGAACGGAGCCGATTCCCGCGCCCACCTGGACCGACGGACCCTCGCGGCCCAGCGGAATTCCGCTGGCCAACGTGGTCGCCGTGCAGAAAAACTTGCCCAGAACGGTGCGCAGCGAGATGAATCCATCCCGTGCGAAGAGGGCCGCTTTGGTCTGCGGCACGCCGCTGCCGCGGGCGTTGGGAAAATAGCGGTAAAGCAGGAAACCCATGGCCAGCGAGCCGGCTACAGGAATTGCAATACGCCTCCACGCGGCGCTGCCTACAGGGAAGAAGCGAATTCCCACGCGCTCCGTGAGAACGATAAATGCGACCACTGCCAGACCAGTAAGCGCTCCAATCAACAGCGAGAGCAGAAGAAAGACCTGCTCCTCGCGTTCGTGAAGATGCGCGCTCGCACGCGCCCCCAGTTCGGCGAGCCATTTCCTTTTAGGCTGGTTTTCAGATGTGGCGACAAATGTCATAGGAATAGTTACGCGAACAGCATTTCGTGGTTCAGAGAATAATTATCAGGCATTATAGGCGATTCCGCCAGCGACTTACTCTGGGTTCAATTCCGAATTGCAGGCTGCCATGCCCTTACAGAAATTGCGGCACTCTGGTCTACATAGTCAGCTTCCGAGCCGTCGGCAATGCGTAGATTGCCGGCAACTCTCTCGGAAACCGCAAGAAGCCGCCAAACACAGAATCGCCGAGAATCCTGCATACCTTCGGAATTGAGCAATACGGAACATACAATTTCTCCAAATATAGAAGATTCTGTGAAAAGCACTTTGCCAAATGTGCGTGGACGCGGAGTCTTGCATGTCTGAGTACGAAGATCAATCGGGTGTTCAGCACATTGGCGCAGACCATCAATTATCTGAGTCGCTTCCCTGGTATCGAAGGCGCTGGATTCTGTGGTCAAGCCTGCTTCTTCTGCTGCTGCTGGCCGCGATCGTTATCATGGTTGTCCATAATAACGACGTAAAAGCGGCGGCTGCCAAGCGTGCGCTGGCTGCCGTGAAACCATCCGTTACTGCCACGACCGCCATGGCCACGAAGGGGGACATCGGCATATACCTCGATGCCATTGGCACAGTGACTCCGGTCTATACAACTTTCGTCACCGCGCAGGCCAACGGAGTCTTAACCGCGGTGCATTACAACGAGGGGCAATTCGTTCGGAAAGGGAGTGCGCTGATCGACATCGATCCGCGACCCTACCAGGCACAGTTGGTCCAGGCCGAAGGCGTGCTGGAACGCGACACCAACATTTTGGCTCAGGCTCAGATGGATCTGGATCGATACCGAACAGCGTGGTCGCGCAACAGTATCAACAAGCAACTGCTGGATGATCAGGAGAAGATCGTATTGCAGGACACGGGCACGGTGAAGAACGATCAAGGCACTGTGAATTATGACCAGGTGCAACTCAGCTTCTGTCACATTACCGCGCCGATTGCCGGCCGGGTCGGTCTTCGCCTGGTGGATCCCGGAAACGTGGTGCAGGCAGCCGGCGCCACCGTTCTGGTGGTCATCACTCAGGAACAGCCTATTACGGTGGTGTTCACGGTTGCAGAAGACAGCCTGGGACAGGTGCAGGCGCGGATGAAACAGATGCATACGCTGCCCGTCGATGCGTGGGATCGCGCCCAAACCAAAAAAATTGCATCGGGCAAGTTACAGACCATCGACAACCAGATCGACACCACGACAGGAACGGTAAAGTTGCGCGCGCTTTTCGAAAATAAGAATGGCGCGCTGTTTCCGAACCAGTTTGTCAACACGAAGCTGCTGCTGAATACGCACACGGGCGTCACGCTGGTTCCCACAGCGGCTGTACAACACAACGGGCAGGTAGAGTTCCTCTATGTGATTGCAAACGGAACGGCCAGTGTGCGCAACATTAAAACGGGTGTTGCAGACGGCGGCATGACTGAGGTTACGGGAATCAACCCCGGCGAGGTTGTGGCCACCAGCACCTTCGATAAGTTGCAAGCCGGAAGTAAGGTCGTCGTTTCGAAGCAGGCGGCGCCGGCAAACGCGGCTGAAGGTAATACTCCGTGAATCCATCCGCGCCCTTTATTCAGCGTCCTGTTGCTACTGCGCTGTTGATGGCCGCAATCCTGCTGGTGGGTATCGTTGCGTATACTCAGTTGCCGGTCTCCGCCTTGCCGGAGGTCGATTATCCCACCATCCAGGTTCTGACCTTTTACCCAGGCGCCAGCCCGGATGTGATGGCCACTACGGTGACCGCCCCCCTGGAGCGGCAATTCGGCCAGTTGCAAGGGCTGAGTCAAATGACCTCAACCAGTTCCAGCGGATCGTCTGTCATCGTTCTGCAATTCGCCCTTACCTTAAACATCGACATCGCCGAAGAAGAGGTTCAGTCTTCGATTAACGCCTCGCAGAGCTTTCTGCCCTCGAATCTTCCCTCGCCGCCGGTTTATAGCAAGACCAATCCCGCGGATGCGCCGGTCCTTACGCTGGCAATCACATCCGACTCCATGCCTCTGTCGCAGGTTGAGGATCTGGTGGATACGCGCCTTGCGCCCAAGCTCTCGCAGTTGAGCGGCGTCGGCCTGGTGAGCATCAGCGGAGGACAAAAGCCTGCGGTGCGCATTCAGGCCAATCCAACGTCGCTGTCATCCTATGGGCTCAACCTCGAGGATCTCCGCACGGCGCTTGCACAGACAAGCGTCAATGCCGCCAAGGGTAACTTCGACGGGCCTCACCAGGATTACCAGATCAACGCCAACGATCAGCTGGTCACCAGCGGCGACTATCGAAAGGTTGTAGTTGCCTATCGCAATGGCGCGCCCATCCTGCTGAAGGACGTTGCACAGGTAGTAGACGGCATCGAGAACAACAAGCAGGCTGCGTGGATGAACCAGACGCCTGCGGTGATCCTCAACATTCAGAGGCAGCCCGGCGCGAACACTATCAGCGTGGTGAAGGCCGTCAAGGCGATTCTGCCGCAGCTTGAGGCAAACCTGCCGGCATCCATCAAGGTCACGCCGCTCACGGATCTCACCACGGCCATCAACGCCTCCGTCTCCGACGTTGAGTTTGAGTTGATGCTGACCGTGGCTCTGGTGGTGATGGTCATCTTTCTGTTTCTGCGCAACGTTTACGCCACCATCATCCCCAGCATTGCGGTGCCGCTCTCCCTGGTGGGCACCTTTGGCGTGATGTATGCGCTGGGATATAGTCTGGACAATCTTTCGCTGATGGCGCTCACCATCTCCACCGGCTTTGTGGTCGATGACGCGATCGTGATGATCGAAAACATTACTCGTTATCTTGAGGCGGGGGACACGCCGATGCAGGCGGCGATGAAGGGCGCGGAGCAGATCGGCTTCACCATCATATCCCTCACCGTCTCGCTGATCGCGGTGCTGATTCCGCTGCTCTTCATGGGCGACGTTGTCGGCCGCCTCTTTCGCGAATTCGCGGTTACTCTGGCCGTCACCATCATTCTGTCAGCCGTCGTGTCGCTGACTCTTACGCCCATGATGTGCTCGCGGATTCTTCACCAGACTCCCAAAGAACAGCAAGGGCGCTTCTTCAAGGCCTCGGAGCGCGTCTTCGAGAACGTCATTGCCTTTTACGGCCGTACGCTCAAGTTTGTTCTGGGTTACCAGACCATCACTTTGTTAATAGCTGCCGCCACCCTGGTGCTTACGATTGTCCTCTATATCGTCATCCCCAAGGGGTTCTTCCCCACTCAGGATACGGGCGTCATACAGGGCATCTCTCAGGCGCCGGAGACTATCTCCTTTGCGGCCATGGCGCAGAAGCAGCAGCAACTAGCTGCCATAGTTCTTCAGGATCCGGCGGTCGATAGCCTCTCTTCTTTTATCGGCGCGGACGGGACGAACACCACGCTGAATAGCGGCAGAATGTCCATCAACCTGAAGCCGCTGAATGTGCGCAGCATCAGCGCCTCCGATGTGATTCGCAGGCTGCAAACGAGCCTCAAGCCGGTCGAGGGTATCGTGCTTTATATGGACCCGGTGCAGAACATCACGGTGGATGACCGCGTCAGCCGCACCCAGTACCAGTACACGCTGGAGGACCCGGATGCGAACGAGTTGAACCTGTGGACCGGCCGGCTGGTCGACAAGATGAAGCAGTTGCCGCAACTTGCCGACGTGGCTACCGATCAGCAAACCGGAGGCTTGGCGGTATCGCTGGTGATTGATCGCGTCACCGCATCGCGGCTTGGGATTGCGCCGTCCACCATCGACAGCACGCTCTATGACGCTTATGGCCAGCGTCAGATCAACACCATGTACACGCAGTTGAACCAGTATCACGTGATTCTGGAGACAGATCCGAATTTCCAGCAAAGCCCCGGCAAACTTCAGGACCTGTATATCCAGACCAACACCTCTGCGGGAGGATCTGGCCCGGGTGCTTCCTCTTCCTACGCATCCTCAGGGTCATCGTCCGCCGGATCAAATGCGACCACGACGGCCGTGGCCTATACTCCGTCCTCGTCAGCGCTCAGCGCGCCCTCGAATGCAATTAAATCCGGTGTAGGCGCGAGCAGCGCTTCATCAGCCGCGAATGCAGTCTCCTCTACTGCATCCTCCAATGCCGTGCCTCTCAGTGCGTTCACGCATATTGAAAAAACCATTGAGCCGCTCTCGATCAATCATCAGGGACAGTTTCCGGCAGTGACCGTATCGTTCAATCTAGCTCCCGGCGCCGCGCTTGGGGGCGCAATCACGGCCATCGAGAAAGTGCAAACGGACCTGAATATGCCGGTCAGCGTCCAGCACGGCTTTCAAGGCACCGCCGCGTCATTCCAAGGGTCGCTCGCCAATGAGGGCCTGTTGATTCTTGCCGCGCTTGCTGCCGTGTATATCGTGCTGGGAATCCTATACGAGAGCTTCATTCATCCAGTTACCATTCTCTCCACACTGCCCTCGGCCGGCGTGGGCGCATTGCTGGCCCTGATTCTGTTCAAGCAGGACCTCAGCGTTGTCGCCATCATCGGCATCATCCTGCTGATCGGCATTGTGAAAAAGAATGGAATTATGATGGTTGACTTTGCGATGGAGGGCGAGCGAGAGCACGGAAAAAGCGCAACGGATGCGATCTATGATGCCTGCCTGCTGCGCTTCCGCCCCATCATGATGACCACCATGGCCGCACTGCTTGCTGGTCTTCCGCTGGCTCTGGGCCAGGGCATGGGCTCGGAGCTGCGTCGTCCCCTTGGAATCGCGATGGTCGGCGGACTTCTGCTGAGCCAGATACTCACGCTCTACACCACGCCTGTCATTTACGTTTTCTTCGATCGAATCGGCCATCGCTTCAGCCGTTCGCCGAAAGCTATCGTAAGCGGCAGCGAGCCGCAACCGGCGGAGGGATGATGAATATCTCCGCCCCCTTTATTCGCCGGCCGGTGGCCACAACACTGCTGACAGCGGGCATCATCCTAGTGGGCGCCATTGCCTTCAACGTTCTGCCTGTCTCGCCTTTACCGCAAGTCGATTTTCCCACGATCTCAGTTTCCGCCAGTTTGCCCGGCGCGAGCCCAGAGATTACTGCCTCCGCAATCGCAACTCCTTTGGAGCGCCAGTTCAGCCACATCGCCGGCATCACCGAGATGACCTCATCGAGTTCGCTGGGCAGCACCTCGATCACGCTGCAATTTGATCTGAGCCGCGACATCGACGGCGCGGCGCGAGATGTGGAAGCAGCCATCAACGCCGCGCGCACTTACCTGCCCGCAAACCTGCCCGCCAACCCAACTTATCGCAAGGTGAATCCCGCGGATGCACCGATCATTATTTTGGGGCTTACTTCGGATAAGTACGACAAGCCAACGCTTTATGACGAGGCGTCGTCGGTCATTGCGCAGAAGCTCTCGCAAATCCAGGGTGTTGGACAGGTTTCTGTCGGCGGCGGCGCGGGCCCTTCCGTGCGCGTGGAAGTGAATCCGACTCTGCTCAACAGCCACGGACTCACAATCCAGAACATTAAATCTGTATTGAGTCAGCAGAACGCTCATGAGCCGGCAGGTCAGATTTCTGACGGAACCACCACTGCGGACATCGTCACCAACGATCAAATCTCCCACGCCTATCAATTCAAACCGCTGATTGTGGGTTACAAAAACGGAGCCGCCATCAGGCTTGCCGACGTGGCCGACGTTTCGGACTCAACACAGAACATTCGCACGGCGGGGTACCTGAACGGCACGCCCTAGATCACCATCATGATCTTCCGCCAGCCGGGCGCCAATATCATTGATACCGTCAACCGTGTTCGCGCGGAGTTGCCATCGATTCAAGCGTCGATTCCGCAAGGAATCAAAACCACCATTGTTCTTGACCGCACCACCACCATCCGCGCCTCTGTGAGCGACGTGGAGAGTACGCTCATCCTCTCGGTCATCCTGGTGATTCTTGTCGTATTCGTTTTCCTGCGCAACTGGCGGGCTACACTCATTCCCACCGTCGCTGTACCCGCCTCCCTCATTGGCACCTTTGCCATCATGTACCTGTTTGGCTTCAGCATCGACAATCTTTCGCTGATGGCGCTGACCATCTCGACAGGCTTCGTGGTAGATGACGCCATTGTGGTGATGGAAAACATTTCACGCCTGCGCGAATCAGGCATGACTCCGATGAAGGCCGCATTCCAGGGTTCAAAGGAGATTGGTTTTACCATTCTATCCATCAGCATGTCCCTGATTGCGGTGTTCATTCCGATTCTTCTTATGGCCGGCATTGTCGGTCGCCTCTTCCGTGAATTTGCAATCACGCTTTCGACGGCCATTATCGTGTCGATGCTGATCTCGCTGACCACCACGCCCATGATGTGCGCCTATCTGCTCAAGGATGAAAGGACCATCAAGCATGGCCGCGCGTATCGGATAACCGAGCGTGGATTTACGTGGATGCTCTCCTCTTACAGCCGCACTCTGACCTGGGTGCTACAGCATCCGGCGCCCATGTTGACCCTGCTGCTGCTCACCATTGCGCTGAATTTTTATCTCATTGACATCATCCCCAAGGGATTCTTTCCGCAGCAGGATACGGGAGCCATTACCGGCAACGCGCGAGGGCCGCAGGATGCATCGTTTCCTGTCATGGACAACTCGATTCTGAAACTGGTGGATGTCATCAAGGCCGACCCAGCCGTTTCCGATGTCATTGCTCACACAGGCGGCGGAGGCGCATCCAACGGCGGCTCAATTTATATCGCATTAAAGCCGCTGAATGTACGCAAGGTTTCGGCAGCGGATGTTATCAATCGATTGCGACCGAAGTTGAATCGGCTCCCGGTTGCTTCCGCCTTCCTCCAGGCGGCGCAGGATTTGCGCATCGGAGGACGCTCAAGCAATGCTATGTACCAATACACCATACAGTCGGATAACGTGGAGGATCTGTCGCATTGGGGCCCTATCCTGCTTGCCGGGATGCAGAAGATCCCCGGCTTCCAGGATGTGAGCAGCGATGCGCAGAATAGCGGCCTGCAAGAGCTGATCAGCTATGACCGCCCCACCGCCGCGCGCCTTGGCATCACGCCGCAATCTTTGGACCAGTCCCTCTACAGCGCCTTCGGACAGTCGCAGGTCTCCATCATATACACTCAGTTGAACCAATATTACGTAGTATTAGAGGTTGCGCCCCAGTACTGGCAAAGCCCCGATGGCTTGAAGAACATCTATCTCAACACCTCGGGCAACGGCATTGTCCCGTTTTCCACGGTTACCTCTGCGCAAGCGAGCACCACGCCGCTGACCATCAATCACACCAGCTCATTCCCATCCGTCACGGTGTCGTTCAATCTTGCGGCGAATATGTCGTTGAGCGACGCCACCCGCTTGGTTACTCAGATGCAACAGCGGCTGAATATGCCGCAAACTGTTCGCGGTTTCTTTGCCGGAACGGCGCAAGCCTATCAAACCTCGCTGGACAGCGAGCCCCTTCTCATCGGCACGGCTATACTCGCGGTCTACATTGTCCTCGGCATTTTGTACGAGAGCCTGGTGCATCCTATCACCATCATTTCCACCTTGCCTTCGGCCAGCGTAGGAGCCATGCTCGCGCTCATGCTCTTCAAGATCGATCTGAACGTCATTTCAATTATCGGAATCATCCTGCTCATAGGAATCGTGAAGAAGAACGCGATCATGATGATCGACTTCGCGCTGGTTGCGGAGCGCGAGCACGGCAAATCCACCACCGAGGCTATCTTTGAAGCCTGCCAGCTTCGCTTTCGTCCTATCCTCATGACGACCATGGCCGCCTTGTTTGGCGCGCTGCCGCTGGCCTTCGGCACTGGTACCGGCTCCGAACTCAGACGCCCGCTGGGCATCACCATCGTGGGCGGACTGATCGTCAGCCAGATGCTGACTCTCTATACAACGCCCGTCGTCTATCTGGCCTTCGACCGCTTGCGCCTCCGCTTCAAGGGTAGACAGCCAGTTACGCTACGCCCAGAAACCGCATTGGGGAACTCTATATGAGAAATTCAGTTGAGTTATCACGGAAGACAACCGCCGCATTGTTGGCGCTTCATGCCGCTGCTATCTGTTTGCTGCTGGCCGGATGCAATGTTGGGCCGAAGTATATTTCACCCACCATGACGGCGCCTTCGGCCTACAAGGAGTCTCCCGAGCAGTTCAAAGAGGCCAATGGATGGACCGTCGCACAACCCCAAGATGCGACTCTCCGCGGCAAGTGGTGGGAGATTTACAGTGAGCCGGAGTTGAATGCGCTTGAAGAGCAACTCAACATCGACAACCAGAATATCCGCCAGGCCTTCGAGAACTTTATGGAGGCTCGCGCCCTGGTGCGTGAAGCTCGCTCGCATTATTTTCCAACAGTGAGCGTTGGCGGCTCCTACACCCGCTCGCGCGCATCTTCCAACGTTGGATCCGCGTCCAGCACCGGCGGAACAGGCGGTCAGCAGTCACAGTTGTTTTCTCTCCCCGGCGATATTTCGTGGGAACCCGACCTTTGGGACAAAGTCCGCAATACAGTGCGCGCCAGCCAATATACCGCGCAATTAACCGCGGCCGACCTTGAGAATGAACGTCTGACTGAACAAGCCAGCCTGGCCCAATACTTCTTTGAGATTCGCGGCCAGGATGCACTGCAACAAATTCTCAATGGCACAGTGGAGGCCGACAAGAAAGCACTCGAAGTGGTGCGCGCCGCCTATGACACTGGCGTGGCCGACCAGATCTCCGTTGTCGAAGCGCAGACTACTTTGGAGAGCGCGCAATCCGCGGCAATCAATATCGGAATTGCGCGAGCGCAGTATGAACATGCGATTGCCATGCTGATCGGCAAGCCGGCCTCGGCGTTTTCCATCCCGGTCAAACCCAGAACGAGCGCGCCGCCGCCTATTCCAGTGGGTTTGCCGTCCCAGTTGCTCGAACGGCGGCCCGACGTTGCCGCCGCAGAGAGGAACATGGCCGCCGCCAACGCGCAGATCGGGATTGCCTACGCAGCTTATTACCCGGCATTGACGCTCTCAGCTACGGGCGGCATGGAGAGTTCGGCCATCAAGAACCTCCTGAAATGGCCCAGCCGTTTCTGGTCTGTTGGCCCATCAATCTCTGAAACTGTTTATGATGGGGGCCTGCGCCGGGCGACCGTAAATCAATACATCGCAACTTACAACGCGGATCTCGCCGCATATCGTCAATCTGTGTTGATTGCATTCCAGCAGGTGGAAGACTCGCTTGCGGCGGTTCGCATTCTGTCGCAACAGGTACGGTTCCAACAGGAAGCCGTCAACTCCTCACAGATGTTTCTGAAGCTGGAGTTAGGGCGCTACGAAACGGGCATTGATCCGTACATCGATGTAATCATAGCGCAAACTACTTTGCTTTCTAACCAGCAGGCTCTGACGAATCTGCAAGTACAGGAGATGACGGCGTCGGTTCAATTGATTGAATCTCTGGGCGGAGGTTGGGATCGGTCGCAGTTGCCTACGCCGGCCCAGGTCATGCAGAAGCCTTCAAAGTCAGAGACCAAGATTCAGCATTAGACTGCGAAGGCAGATACTTCGCGTAGGTCAAGCGCGATCATCTCCCGTTATCTCCCAAAGATATTTGCAAGATGAGCAGACGGGCATGAACGCCGTAGTATCCAGGAATGCAGTGTTTTCAGGATGGTAGGCTGTCAGGAAATTGGCCACCAGCCCAACTCACCACAGTTACCGAGCCAGAAGAACTCTCCCGATCACATCCAAGCTCTTTCCGGTGGGCCGTGCTTCTATTCGTCTAATGGCTCCCTTACTCCACCCGTGGCACCTCGCGCTAAAAGAAGGCGATCGCCAACTCGCCCAGCAAGCCATGACGAGCACATTCGCTTCTTCCGCGACGCCCTGCTACGATTTCTGGAAAGGCAAGAACCAAGCGCTCTCCTCAAAGAGGGGCCCGATCTGGTCACCACTGGTCAGCAACGTTAACCTTGAACGGCATTGAGTGAAACCGGATTGACCGAAGATTCACAGGAGATTGCCATGCGCCGCCGCACATTTATCGCCACGCTTCCTCTGGCCGCCGCAGGGTCAGCCGCTTCCGCGCAGATCAAGGGCAGTGATCTGGCCCATGGCGCATCGGGTGAAGGCCGTACCTCCAGTCTTCCCGGGTTTCAGGCTCCCGGTGAGGAGCGATTCATGCGCCCCGACGTTCATGCCGGCGACCGGCCCTCGGGAGCCAGCTTTGCTTCACGGTCGGCCGCACTGGGCTGTTCGGGAGCTGCGGGCACCGCACATCCGCTGGCCACGCAGGCCGCTATCGAGATGCTCAAGCGTGGCGGTTCAGCCGTTGACGCAGCCATCGCTGCCAACGCGCTGCTCGGCTTTGTCGAGCCTGTGAGTTGTGGCCTGGGCGGCGACTGCTTCGCCTTCGTCTGGGACCCCAAGTCAGGCAAGCTCGCCGGCATGGCCAGTTCCGGCCGGTCTCCGAAATCGCTTTCTCTGGACACCGTCCGTTCACGCGCGATCAACGGCGTTCTGCCTAAGTTCGGCGCCGTCACCGTCTCCACGCCCGGCGCGCTGGATGGCTGGTGGACGTTGCACCAGCGCTACGGCAAGCTCAAGTGGGCCGAGCTCTTCGAGCCCGCGATTCATTACTGCGAAGTCGGCGCTCCCGTGCCGCAGATCATCGGCTACTATCTCAAACGCAACATGGCGGCCTTTCTTCGTCCCGGCATGGGCGTTGAAGAAACCGCCAACGCCGTCACAACCTATACCCCCGGCGGCAAAGCGCCCAACGAATACGACGTTCGCCGCAATCCCGATCTTGCCCGCACCTATAGCATGATCGCCGCTGGCGGCCGCGACGCCTTTTACGACGGCCCCATAGCCAAAACCATCGACGCTTACTTCAAGCGCATCGGCGGCTGGCTCTCGCAGGATGACCTCCGTGAGCATCATGCCGAATGGGTTGAGCCTCTGGTCAGCAGCTATCGCGGCGTCGACGTTTATACCATGGGCGCCAACACCCAGGGCCTCGCGACTCTGCAGATGCTCAACATTATCGAGCAGTTCGACCTGCGCGAATTCGGCTTCCAGTCCGCGCAGGCGCTTCAAGTGCAGATCGAAGCCAAGCGCCTGGCCTACGAAGACCGAGCCCGCTTCTACGCTGACCCGCACTTTGCCAGCATCCCCATCGACTGGCTGAACTCGAAGGAGTATGCCAGGCAGCGCGCGCAACTCATCCGCCTCGACCGCATCCTGGAACCCGTCTATCCAGGCCAGGCGCCCAGTCACGGCGACACCACGTACTTCTCCATGGCCGACAAGGACGGCATGATGGTCTCGATGATTCAATCGAACTTTCGCGGCATGGGTTCGGGCCTGGTTGCCGACGGTCTCGGTTTCATGTTTCAGGATCGAGGCGAACTTTTCTCCTTGCAGGACGGCCATCCCAACATCTACGCTCCCGGCAAGCGCCCCTTCCAGACCATCATCCCCGGCTTTGCCTCGAAAGATGGCGTGCCCTGGCTCTCCTTCGGCGTGATGGGCGGCGACATGCAGCCGCAAGGCCAGGCGCAGATCATTGTTAACCGCGTGGATTACGGACTTGATGTGCAGGCCGCAGGCGACAGCCCGCGCTGGCACCACGAAGGCTCCTCGCAAACCATGGGAGAAGACCAGCCCAACCTCACGCCGCGCGGCCTGCTTCGCCTCGAGTCTGGCGTTCCCGCCGACACCCGCAAGGCGCTGATCGCCATGGGATGGCCCATGGGCGAGAGCGATGGCGGCTTCGGCCGCTACGAGTGCATTGAGAACCGCCAGCAGGGCGAAGAGCGGGTTTACGCCGCCGCCAGCGAAATGCGCGCCGATGCCGTGGCGCTCGCTTACTGAAGAACGCCGCAAGATTGTGTGTTCGACACAAAGTTGCGGTAGCCAGCGTCCGCGGGAAAGACGCTACCCAAGTCTGGATTTTCAGGCCCGGGATTCTGCCGATTCCCGACTGGCGCAGATTGGCGGGTGCCCATTATCTCAGGAGCCTCGCTGAACTACGACTTGAGGGCGCCAAAGGTCTCGCTTTTGAGATGGGATGAGACGGCTGGTCTCGCGGAACAGATTAGTCTGTCCGCAGCGCACTCGAAGTGCAAAAGGAGACCAGCCAATGAAGAAGGTTAGCAGAATCGCCACACGGATGG
>Ga0302275_10000450_pt1 | contig 46460 bp, 34 predicted proteins | sample III_Bog_N2_2_FD_200229 | JGI IMG/M metagenome (GOLD analysis project Ga0302275, IMG submission 200229) | Peat permafrost microbial communities from Stordalen Mire near Abisko, Sweden - III_Bog_N2_2 | ecosystem: Environmental > Terrestrial > Soil > Wetlands > Peat | place: Sweden: Abisko... | reverse complement strand
GAAAACGGCAGTTCGGGATCTGATCTCAGTTCATCCTCATGAATTTGCCTCCGACGAAACCATGTTTGATAGGCTCGTCCGGATGCAGCATTTTGGACTACCGACTCGATTGCTGGATGTATCGCGGAATGCGCTGGTCGCGCTTTACTTTGCAACCGCCCCTGGCCCTGTTGGTGGCACACCGAGTGACGGCAAGGTGACCGCTTTCGAAATTCAGCAGGAACGCGTGAAGTATTACGACAGCGACTCAGTGAGTTGCCTCGCCAATTTGGCCAATATGACATCTGAGGAGAAGGCCGATATCTACCAACTGTGGGGGACGCTAAAAGGAGACATATCGGATGATAGAAACATCAAGAAATTCAATGAAAACGGTGTTATAAAACGACTTCATCAATTTATCAAGGCCGAAAAACCATATTTCCTGCCAATTATCAACCCGATAGATTTGTTTAAGCCATACTATGTTCACCCCAAGATGAGCAACAGGCGAATTCTGGCGCAATCCGGTGCCTTCATTCTCTACGGCATCAATGCACCTAAGAAGATTTATATCCCAAATCCGATTAACGAAACACGATTCATTGTTCCGAAGGATGAGAAAAGCACTATCCGAAAAGAGCTCGAAAATATTGGCATCAATGAAAGCACACTCTTCCCTGAGATCGACAAGGCCGCAGCCCGGATCAAGAATCAGTACAAGAAGAAGTAGGACATCGGCTAAGATCTAGTTTGCGAGCCGCCAAGGGCGAACATACAAACTGACACTCTGCGGAGAAGCAGGACGGGTCCGTTCTTTGAAATGGCGCGGTGACGAATTTAGCCGTTAGGGCTTCCGCCATTTGTCCCTGCCGCCAACATTGGTGTCGCGGACGCGCTCGACGTGAACTGCCGCATCCGGGTTTATCTCACGAGCCCGCTCAATGGCTTTCCCTTGGGTTGGACGGATTGCACTGGCCCTTTCCGAACCTGGTTTTCTTACCGCATAATCTCCCTGCTCGCGTCTTTCGATATACAGCTCATTTTTGGCCATGCGCCCCCCTCTCTTGTGAGTAATATACACTGAAAGACCCCGACGGATCACGCGGAGCCGTTGCCCTTGCGCTGTACGGGGAAGCTCCTCCACCCTAAGGTGCTCGCGTTGCCGTGCGTTCCAGGTCTCAATTTGAGACCTGGAATTCCACGAATCTATATGAAGATTCAGCGCTACCGATCGGTGCAGGAGTAGCAGGGATCGATGGAAGCCTGAATCAGCGGCGTGTCGGCGAGGCGCGCGCCCTTCACCATCCAGCGAATGGCCGGCATCACGGCAAAGGTCGGCGTGCGGACGTGGACGCGGGCGGGATTCCGCGATCCTTCTTTCCAGGAGACCGAGTACATCACCTCTCCGCGCGGCGCCTCTACGCGGGCCGTAGCTGTTCCGGTTGTGAAAGCGAACTTCTCGCCCTCGGTGTGGATTTCGCCAGGAGGCAGCTTGCTGAGCGCCTGGCGAAGAATCTTGCAGCTCTCCATGATTTCCAATGCGCGGACCAGCAATCGAGCCGTCACGTCGCCGGCGGGCTGTACTGGTACGTCGAAGTCCATCTCCGCATAGGCCGCATAGGGCGCGGCGCGCCGCAGATCCTGGGGCACTCCAGAAGCGCGCGCCACCGGACCGACGACGCCGCAGGAGAGAGCCCTCTCCGTAGTGAGCACGCCGATGCCCGCGCAGCGCGAGCGCGCCGTGGAGCTGGTGGTGAAGATGGGGATGACGGTATGCGCCATTTCCAGTTCCAGCGCCTCGACCATCTTGAGAATTGCCTGCGGATCAGTGATGTCGCGATTGACTCCGCCGATGCGGTTCATTGAGTAGTTGACGCGGTTGCCGCTGATGGCGGCGAGGATGTCCATCACCTTTTCGCGAATCTCGAAGCAGGTCATGAACATGGTCTTGAAGCCCATGAGCTTGGCCGCGATGCCGGCCCACAAGACGTGCGAATGGAGGCGCTCCAGCTCCGCCATGATGGTGCGAATGTATTGGGCGCGTGGCGGCGGCGTGAGGTTGGTGAGCCCCTCCATTGCCCGGCAAAGAGTGAGCGTGTGGATATTCGAGCAGATGCCGCAGACCCGCTCCATCAGCGCGATGACCTGGATGTGGTTGCGCGTCTCTGCCAGGTGCTCAATGCCGCGAAAGTTGAAGCCAATATGCAGCTTGGCGTCGATCACGGTCTCGCCTTCGCAGATCATGTCCAGCTTGTAAGGCTCTTCGAGCGCCGGATGGTAAGGGCCCATGGGAATCTTGTAGCTCATTTTTTCTCCTCACGCAGATTCACGCCTGGCGTATCTCCCTGGCGCAGCAGCAGGGGTTCGTATTCGCGGCCGGTGAAATCAAGGTCATATTCTTCGTGAATCTCGCGCTCAATCCAGTCCACGGCCTCGCACAGATCGAAGATGCTCTCGATGGATTTGCCGGCAAGCACAAAGGGAAAGCCCAGCAATTGGCCATCGAGATCCCAGTGATACTCCAGGCGAAAGCCCTCGTCCTTGGGAAGCTGATAGGCGGTGATGGTGATGAAGCGGGCATGAAGGGCGTTCATCGCCGTGGCGAGTTGGCGCACGTTCATTGCGCCCAGCGTAAGCCAATGCACGCCGCCCTTTTCAACCCAGGGCTCGGTGGTTCCCAACTGTTCCGGAATGTTTTCTAGCAGAGTCAATTTGTGCCTCCAGGGACGGAACTCGCCGCCGGCTCGGCTGCGGCAGTGGCCTGAACCACCGCGGCCGGCTTGACGGTCTGCTTGCGGGCAATCGTGTAGGACTTCTTCAGCTCGCCGACGGTGAGATATATCGGCGGACACTCCGAGTCCTGGCTGAGCGCGTGCTCCTTGCAGCCCTCGACGCAGCGCCCGCAGAAGGTGCATTGGCCGGGCTCGTAGCTCCAGGTGAACTCGCCCTTGCCGGCCTTGAAATCGATGGCGCGAGCAGTGCAGCGCATCTTGCAGATGGCGCAGCCGGAGCAAAGCGTTGGATCGAAGCGCACCAAGCCCCGGTAGTGTCCGGTGACTTCAGGGCGCAAGGGAAAGCGCATCGTCCGCGAGCCGCCCCACAGGTTCTTCCACAGCATGGCAAGAATGTTCATGCTCTTAACCTCATGAATAGCGCGGAGACAACGGCCAGAACCGCGAAGATCAGCGTGCATTGCCAGTAAAAGCGCACGGTTGTGTCAATCTGCAAGCGCGCCGTGGCCGCCGCCGTCACTGACAAGAGCAGGACGATCGCGAAGGAGAGCGCGACGAAGACCAGAGCGGCAACCCACCATAGCGTGAAGGCGGGAGCAATCAGCGTGGCCACCAGGCCGGTCGCGGCAACCCACTCGAGGCCGTGCGAGAGCTCCCACATGGCCAACTCCGGCCCGGCGTACTCGGTCATCGGCCCGGAGTAGATCTCCTGCTCGGCGTTGGGCAGCGAGAAGGGATTCAGATGGAGCTTGGCGGGCAGGCAGACCAGCAGCGCCACAATGCCCAGCCAGCGAAGCGGCGAGGCTGGCAGTTGGGCCAGCGCCGAGAGGCTGAAGGTGTGCTGCGAGGCAGCGATGGAGAGGATGGCCAGAAGGAAGACGACGTTGTAGCTAACGCTGAGGACGGCCTCGCGCGCCGAGCCGATCTCGCCGAAGATGGAACCCGAGCTGAAGCCAGCCGCGATGATGCAGATCGAAGGCAGCTCCAGCAGCGCAAGAAGCAGGATAAGGTCGCCCTGGAAGCCGCCCGAAGCTGGCAGCACCGGCAACAGCCCCACCGCGCCCGCCGCCGAGGAGACCGCAATCAGCGGCCAGGCTCTCATCAACAGGCCGCCTATGCCGCTGCGCGGGGGCGTACCCTTGCCCATCAGCTTCACAAAATCGAAGAGCGGCTGCATGAAGGGAGGGCCGATGCGGCCCTGCATCCGCGCCACCGCCTTGCGCTCCACCCATAGGAAGAACCACGCGCAAGGGACGGCGAAGAGCAGTCCGGGAAAGATGAGCAGGCGCGCTAAGGCAGTTATCAGTTCCTGTTTCATGCCCGCACCTCGTTCGCCGCGGCGCCACTCACCGCAGATTTGGTTTCGCCAGCGGATGCGCAGGCCGCGCAGGTTTCATCGACAATCGGCACCATCACGGACTCGGCGGGAAGCTTGTTGCCGCGCTCGGCGAGAATCTCGGCGGCCTTGGCAATGCCGAGGATAATCGCGTCCGGACGGGGAGGACAGCCGGGAACGAAGACATCGACCGGGATGTGTTTGCTCAGCGGACCTTCGAGGGTGCGGCTGTCGATGAAGACATTGGTCGTCGCCGGGCAGGAGCCGATGGCCACGACGGCCTTGGGGCCGAGGACCTGGCCGTAGACAGTGCGAATGGCGGCGGCGGCGTTGTGCGTGACCGGGCCGGTGACGCAGAGAATGTCTGCGTGGCGGGGCGAGCCCTCCAGGCGCACGCCCAACTGCTCGGCGTCGTAACGCGGCGAGAGCGAGGCCACCAGTTCAATGTCGCAACCGTTGCAACTGCCCGAGTTCATGTGGAAGAGCCAGGGGCTATGGCGGCGGGAGTAGCACATCAATTTATTCCAGAGGTTCATGGTCTCCCTCCCAGCAACATTCCGAGCGCATTGGGCCAGATTCCGCCGGCCAGCAGCAGCACCACCAGTGCGACGATCACAGTCTGCAAAACAAACGGCTCCCTTATTGGATGCGGCGGAGTTGCAGACGGATCAGGCTCATCCGGCGGACCCCACCAGTTGCGGGTCAATGCCAGCACGTAGGCGATCAGCGCGAAGATCGACGAAAGAATGAAGACGGCGGCCAGCGGCCAGCCGATTTGGACTGCTGTTTCGTAAAGTCTCCAGCGGCCGATGTAGCCGAGGGTGGGCGGAATGCCCAACATGGCCAACATTCCAAAGAGGAAGCCGAAGGCGGCAACCGGATAGCGCGTGGCGAGGCCCTTGGGTTCGCCTTCGAGAGCGCCGTCGGCCTCGGGGCCGGCGAGGCAGATGAAGAGGAGGGCCTTGGCCAATGCGTGGGTGATAGCCGCAAAGATAGCACCTTCGATTCCGAGGATGTTCACAGAAAAAACTCCCAGCATCAGAAAGCCGACATCCTCGACTGTCGAGAGAACCAGCAGGCGCTTCAGGCTACACTGTGTGAGCATCAGCAAAGCGGCAATAAGTGAAGTTGCGGCAGCCGCTAGGAGCAGAAATGCATGAGCGTTGTTGAGATCGGGAAAATACTGAGCAGATAGCGCGAACTCGCCGAAAGCAGCCATATCGACGACTGCAATAATCAGACCGAGGACTACAGATGGCAGCTCGTCAGCCAGACTGAGCAGCCAGAAGAAGAGTGGAATGGCAGCCAGCTTGACGCAAACGCTGGTAATGAAGAGTGCCCACGCCCATTCGGGCCGTTGCTCCAACAGCAAGTCGCTGGCAAACAGAGAGGCTGCCGAAATCAAAACTACCGCAAGGTAGGTCCACTTCGCTGCCTTCGTTCGAGCGCATTGCCAGACCAGAACTACGGTCAACAGTGCACCTAGTTCCAAAAGCCCAAGCCTAAACCGAAGATCGGCAAATGATAGTCCGGCAACAGTAGATGCACCTATCAGAATCATTAATGGTGCAAGACGGCGATTCTTCAAAGATGCAAGTGCGACCAAAATCAATGCAGTCGCTGCCACTGCGCACCCGACAATCAGTAGAGCAGGAACCTTTTCGATAAGAGGGCCGATGATATTTTCCCATGCAGATTTACCACGAGCAAAATACTTAGCTCCAGCCAACACTACCGCCGAAAGCACGATGACCAGCGGCAGCGCGTAACGCTCCATCCACGAGACCGCTACGCCCAACCCGCGTGAGGCTGCTTGCAAGCCGCGCCAGACGCCTAGATAGACCGCGTCCACATTGGACCAGCGGAAGAACTCGTGCCAGTTTTGCAGGAAGATTGAGGAGAAATCGCCGGCCGTCAGCCTTCCCTCAGACGACAACGGCTCGCCGCCGGTGAAGACTCCGCCTCCGGCTCCGGCCAATGCCGCGCCGCCAGCCGCCGCCGGACGCGCCACGTAGGCAATAGCGTAGATCACTCCGCCCACAATCAGCGAGAAGACGGCCAGCACCAACCCGCCGCCGGTCGAGAAGCTACCCGCATCCGACGACAATCCGAACCACGTCACGTTCACCGCGCTCATTTGCAGCGCGTTCAGAATCGGATTGAGCAGGTAGTTGACCGCCAACTGCGGCGCAACGCCCAGAATCACGCTGCCCGCGGCGATGAAACCCATTCCCCAGAGCATCGTCGGCGGGGACTCATGCGCGTCCTTGGTGGCCTCGGTCGTGGGGCCGAGGAAGACCGCGCTGGTAGCCTTGGCGCAGAGGAAGACTGTGCCCAGGCTCACCGCCCAGGCGACCATCGCCGGTACAGCCCAGCCCGCCTGCAACGCCGCCGCATAGAGCATCCACTTGCTGGCGAAGCCGCTCATCAGCGGAACGCCCGCCATGCTGCCCGCGCCGATCAGCCAAGACAGCGTGGTCTTCGGCATCTTGCCGGCCAACCCGCCGAGCTTGTTCATGTCGCGCGTGCCTGCCGCGTGCTGCACCGAACCGGCAGTCAAAAACAGCCCGCCCTTGAAGAAGCCGTGATTCAGGCAATGGAGCAGACCAGCGGCAATCGCCAGCGGCGTGCCAATGCCGATGCCCATCATCATGTAGCCGATCTGGCTCACCGTTGAGAAGGCCAACATGCGCTTCAGATCGTTCTGCACCATCGCATACATCACGCCGACGGCCATGGTGACGGTGCCGATCCAGACGAGGGATGCGTTGCCCCAGGCGTAGCCGCCGCTCTGCGGCCACGCGCCAAAGCTGTGCATGCGGCAGGCCAGATAAACGCCGGAGGTCACGTAGCAGGCTGCGTGGAGGAGGGCGCTGACCGGGGTGGGCGCGGCCATCGCTTCGGGAATCCAGGTGTGCAGAGGCACCTGCACGGACTTGGCCACCAGCGCCACCAGCATCAGCACAAAGACGCCGCCGGTGAAGGCGTGGGCGACGGCCGGGTCGGTCCACAGCGCGCTGCCGGTACGGTGGTAGACGACGAGGATCGCCGCCAGCAGGCCGTAGCCGGCGATGTGCGTCATCAGCAGCACTTTGCGCGCGCCGGAGACGGCTTCCGGATTGGTATACCAGAAGCCGACCAGGCTGAAGGAGCAGAGGCCGACCAGCTCCCAGCAGAGATAGAAGAAGAAGAGGTTGGCGCTGTAGACCAGTCCGACGAAGCCGGCGATGAAAATCAGCATCGTCGAGTAGAAGCGGGTGGCGGCCTTGTCGTGCGCCATGTAGCCGATGGAATAGAGGAGCACGAATGCGCCGAGGCCGGTGCCCATCAGGGCGAAGAGGACGCTGAGCGCGTCCACGTGGAAGACCAGGGCCAGCGGACCATCCCAGTGGAGCGCGTTCAGTTCGATTGCGTGACCTGCCCGCACCCAGGGCACCAGCCCGGCCACCGCCAGCACGGCCGGCAAACAGGTGAGAAAGGCCAGAACCCCCTTCATCCGGGCAGAAAAAAGCCGCGCCACCAGGATTTGGAGCGCGGCGCCCAGAAGGAGCGAACCGGGCGCAATCAGAATCAAGGTCTCTGCGTTCATGCTTGCAATGCTAGTTAGTTGGGTAACTTCGGGATGTGATGGGACTCACCCTCAGGGCCGGCGTATTGCAATGCGGGACGATGTGCCCGGGCTTCAACCGGAAGGGGCTGCGCAGGCCGTTCTCAAAACTCAGCCCTGTCTGGAGTAGCTCGTGGACCCTGTTAAGACCAAAGAAGGACAGAACGTAAACGATATAAGATTAAGTACATGGCCAGGCCGAATCGCCTCTTCTTTATCATATCGTTCTGTGTTTTGTTGCTCTTCGCGACCCCTGCCCGCGGACAGAACTCAAAGAAGTCGGAGGTCTTAAACCACTTTTCCAGGCAATCGGATGTCATCATCTACTCCCGCTTTGACAACGAGTTCACCCCTTCAAAGGATCTGCTCTCCATTTTGGAGCGTCAGGCCCGGTGGGACGATGCGGCAGGCAACCTGAATCCGGCAGGATTGCACTTGCGGTTTGAGAAGATCGACGAGCAGGCGACGCCGGGGGGCCGGGTTGCGGTGCGCTATCGCGTCTTTGCCGAAGGCGCTCCTGAGAACAAGGTGTTTGCATTCGAATCCTGGCCGGTGGACAAGGCTATCTCCGCCGATCCCAGGGATATCTATGCAAATGTTCAAGGCCTGTTGATGATACACAGGCCGAAGCCGGAAGAAGAGTTGAGCTTCACGGCGGCGGAGGACGAGTTTGACGTCACACTCATGACCGGGAGCGCGGAGCCGATGCGGTATCTTCTCTCCAGCATCGATGGGCAGTTGAAGGTTTTCGGGACGCTCGTTCCCCATCCGGTGGTGTCGGTGGATCAGGGGTGCAGGCTTGAGGCGCGGGTCGCGCAGCCTGATACAAAGGCGGCGCTGATCATTCTGGACGGGTTTCCTGCCAAAGCGCGGATTCCAGTGGTCTTGCAGTCGGAGGGCGTGGCCGTCAGCGAGGTGCTGGAAACTGATTCGGATGGGCACGCAGTGATGGCCGATTTTCCGTTTGTGCCCGGCAAGGCGCAGGGAACGCTTCGAGCGACCGCGGAAGGCCCCAAATGCTTGCCTTCGGTGGTATTGCCGTGGGGCGCGGCAACCCAGCCAGCTCCGAAAGCTCCATAGCGTTGAAGCTCTTCGTCTTTGTCGAGTGGATTCAATAAATTCCCGCGGATTCAGGTCCTGGAGCTGTGAGCCAGGCTCCGCCAACTCGCCGACCCAGAGACTTCACAGTCTTACAGTTTTACAGGAAATGGGGGGAGGGGGCAGCCCGAAAACCGGAACTAGGGACAAGGGACCAGGGACTGAGATTGCGCGCGTTGGAGCTTGAATGGTGGTCATAAGAGCCTGGCGTTTGTGACTGTTTCCATTGTGCGCGCTTTGGGGAAATAATCTGCAAACTACTTTTTGATTTCGCTCAAGGCAGGCTCCGCGGTGGGGCCAAGGGCCGCTTGCCGGCCGCATGGGATTCGGGGATTACCGAGTCCCAAATAGCGGGACATGGACGATTCCGTCCGGCAGGATGGTAAATTATATTCGACCATCTGCCACCTACGGTGGGGCTAACGACGCTTGCCGCTCACAGAGGGTTCATGGTTTCCCAGGTTCCAAAAGCGGGATCTGGCGCACGCATTCTTACTTATTCGTCACCGTGGGGACCCGAGCGCCCGCCTGGAGTCGATCAAGAGCCTGCCAAAAGATTCTTGAGCGCGTCTAGCTTCTGAACTACTTCATTCGGGACGCTTTTCGGGTCGACAAACTTCACCAGCCTATGCAAATCTCCTTTTCGCATGAGCATAGGCCTTTGCAATCTTATCCCCAGTCTTCGAAAGAACTCCTCGGCAAATGAACTAAGCTTGACACGCTCGGTTTTGCTCTCCCATACCAATCGCGCGGAATCAGTTGGCGATTCTTTCCAAGTGTCAAAATCCGTTTGGTTGCCAGCAAAGACGGCCTCTAATACCAGATTGTCGATAACAGCCTGGATTTCGAGCTGAACTTCATTTGAAAACAAGCTTCCGGTCCCATAGTGATTCAAGGAGTACCTTTGCAGCAGGTCCGGGGTGATAAAGTAGTTCTCAGCCTCGTACCTGCGCCAATATGTTATCTGCAGTCCTCCTTCGATTGATTCACCTCTGTTCCGCCCATCGTTATCGAGAATCGCCAACCCTCTCAGATTTGGAAGCAGGGACCTCATGTTTTTGAAATGCTCTCTCGGCATTACTCCATAACCCATCCCAACCCGGTTTAATTCGCTTTCCAAGGTCACTTCAGGATAGTTATTCTGAACATAATATGAATTAAGCCGCTCATCCAATTTCTCAAGAACCGGATGGGCTAAGCGCTCAGCTAACGCCCGGAGCATATCGACGTCCGTGCTTCCTTCGACGTAAAGCACATATCCGGTGTCGCGAGCCTTGACATAGTTCTCCGTGCCAAAGACTTTCAGGCTGTTCTCCACATTCACCTTGCTCGATATATCCTCGACCTTTCCCTCGAGAATCAAGGTTAGGTTTCGGTCAACCGCTTCCGCGAGGATCACTTCAGAATGCGTCACCATGATTACCTGAGAATCGTTATCCGCGGCAATGTCCCTCAAGAGGACGTACATTTGCTTCTGCCTTAGAATCTCCAAATGCGCGTCGGGCTCGTCGATCAGTAAAACACTTTGTTTATGCCCATAAAGGTATGCGAAGATCAATAGCATTTGCTGAAAGCCACGTCCCGATGTGGCAAGCTCCAGAGACTCTTTGGGCAATCCCACTGGTGAATAATAAAGCTCAATGCCCCCTTGAGCATTCTCGGTTGGACTCTTAAGTTCCACTTGGAAGAGGCGGCGCATCAACCCCTGAATCTTAGGCCACTCAGCATTGTCGACCTTGAAGCAGAGATTTCTGAGAACCTCAGCTGTTCGGCCCTGTCCCATCAACGTTCCGATGAATTTATCCTGATAGACAGGCTCAAGCGTACTAAGTCCCGACATAGGGTAGAGGAGTTCCACCTTGATCCCTATGACGTACTCTAGAAACTCTTTTCTTGCTTCTTCGTTGCCAAGGGATCCGTAACTTGATTCTTCTTTGACCCGGCAGTAAACGAGCTCATCTCCGTCATTGTGAAACCGGATGGCGAGGGGAATCACCTCGCCTCGGAACTCGACGCCCACGGTGATAATCAGGTAGACGTTCTCGTTGGAGCCTTTCTTGACCCTCATGTTCGACCAGAAATACCGTGTCTTCTGAACAGGGACGGAAACGATTTCAAGCCGGTTCAGTTGGACGCCTGGACGCTCCTTTGCCTTTGATTCACCGCGAATCCCGTACCAGGTTCGCACAGCTTGAGACCACAGTGCCAACGCCTGTATCGCGCTCGTTTTTCCGCAGTTGTTCGGTCCGATGATGACGGCGGGGTGGTCCAGGTCTATCCGCTGTTTATCGCCAAACAGCTTAAAATTCTCGATTTCGACGTAGTGAAGTAATCTCATGGGCTTTCCCTCAACACTACTACTTTATCGCAGAAAGCCTGCCAGGAGTCGGCATCATCTCCCTTCGCCTTCGATACCATTGGGAGCCTCGGCTAGCTTAACGCTTCCGAGGGGCGGCCACGAGCTCACCAGGCCGTGCAACTGTCCGCATCCACCACCTAAAGATGTTTCTGGTTGGCGGGGGCGCGTAACGCAGGTCTCGTTTTTGAGACCTGGGAAAGTGATTTCAAAGCTTCGGGTAGGATTGCCCTCAATGCACACTTCCACTTCATCGAAGCAAAACACGAGGCGAATGGGTGATTTTCAGGTAGCGGGATCGAGTTCTGGACTCGTACTCCCACAAGGATGGGCGCGGAGCACGAAGCGCCGTCCCTACGGGACTCCGGTTCTCTTCCTTTATCGCTTCTTCCCAGCGCTGAAGCGCTGGGCTAATAACCACTGCGCCTACGGCGCGGGAGCTGGGCTAACAACCACTGCGCCTACGGCGCAGGCGCGGGGCTGGCTACGTGGATGGAATAGGCCAGGCGCGCATCGGGAAAGCCCATCCTCTGCTTCAGCGCCAGAATCTCCTTCATCTTGTCGTCGGGAATGAAGCTGAGCGGCTGGCCGATCTGTTTGGCGATCAGGTTCTGCCGTAACGATTACTTTTTTCTGCGCAAACATTACTTTGGTCTTGCAATCTGCATTACGAACAATAAAATTACCTTGAGTCGGCCCCAAAAAATGAAATTCCGGCTCATATCCCCAAAGGAGGCACTATGTCACAATGGGTAGCACGCATCGGTGACACTCTCTATCACACGGTACGCATGGACAATCGCGGTGACAACGCACCCTGGCAGCACGGGTGGGGCGACGTCATGGCTCAGGTGGGCAAAGCTCCGGCGCCGATCGCGCAAATTGGTTGCGGAGCCGATACAGCAGGCAACTTGCACATCGTAATCTGCACGAGCATCGGCAAGCTCTTTCATACCCTTCGGAAGCCGGATGGGAGCTGGCAGAATTTCTGGGGCGATGTATTTGCGCAATCAGGGACCCCTCCGGAGGCGATCGGATACATGGCCTGCGGGCCGGGAACCGATAAGACTTTCCAGATCATGATTCTGCTGGCGGACGGGAAGACGGTTCTGCACACTGTGCGGAACGCGGACGGCTCGTGGCAGAAGGCCTGGGGCAGCGTGAACGGACACGTTGGCAATCTGCCTGGTTCTCCAGTTGAGCTGGTTGGAGCTTAAGCCAGAACCAAGCCTCGGATGGTAAGTCTGCACGGTCACGGGCAGGCTTGCCATCCTCGACTTTGACGCGACATCGGACCGGCAGGGATACAAACCGCAAAAACCGAATCAGGACACTACCGAGGTTCCGCATAAATGAAAAGCGGAAATTGCTAATCAGCCTATTCCCGCTCTTCGAGCCGCGCCACTACTTGCTCGACTAACCGCTCCAGCTCGACCACATTCTTTCCCGGCGCAGGGCTGGCTACGTGGATCGAGTGTGCAAGGCGGGCATCGGGAAGGCCCATGCGGCGCTTCAGGGCTAGAATCTCCTGGATCTTGCTCTCGGGGATGAAGCTGAGAGGCTGGCCAATTTGCTTGGCGATGAGATAGGTCTTGCAATAGGCGTCGAGAATCTCGGCGAGGTACTCGGCATGGGTGACGGTGTCGGACCAGCAGACGACTCCGTGGTTTTTGAGCAGAATGGTGTTGTGGTGCTCGACGAAGGGGAGCACCGTCTCGGCAAAGGCCTGGGTGCCGGGGGTTTCATAGGGCGCAATTGCCGCCGGACCGATGAAGACCTCATACTCGGGGATCAGCCCGTTGGGGGGAACCGTGCCGGTGATGGCAAAGGCCGTGGCATAGGGCGGATGGCAGTGGAGGACGGCGCGGGCGCGCGGGTTGGCCTTGTAGATCTCCAGATGGAGGAGCAGTTCGCTGGTGCGCGAGCGGTCGCCGGCCAGGATGTTGCCGTCGAGGTCGGAGAGGCAGATGTCGGCCGGTTCGAGGTCGCCCTTGCTGAGCAGCGTGGGCGTGCAGAGGACGTAGCGCGAGCCGAGGCGGACGCTGATGTTGCCGCCGTTGCCGTCCACATATTGGCGCTCCCAGAGCTTGCGGCCGACGCGGATGATCTCGGCACGCAGGCGCTGCGCCTCAAAGGAGTTGGTGGCTACAAGAGGCGAGTCTTCCTCGGGCTTGGGCTCGCGGAGAACCTCAACGACGGCCTCGACCACTTCTCTGAGCTGCTCCGGGACTGGAATCGCTGTCTGCTGCATGGTTGACCTCACGCCTGGGGTGGATGGCCGCGCACGGGCAAGCAACGGCATCTCATTCAAATTATATATAGTGCCGTGTGGGGAGATGGCCCGGTGACTTGGGTCACGGGTGAGAAGAGCGAGGTGCGATGCGGTGGTTACTGATTAAGTTCGGCGAGATGATGGGCATTCCCTCAGGGGCTAAAGCCCGGCCTTTTCTTTATTGCGCTTTCGGCACGACTGAAGTCGTGCCCTGACGCTTATGGTGGCTCCGACAAGAGTTATTCCGCCAGCCTCCTCTTACTCGGCGCGCATCAGCTTGCGCTGGAGCGCTTCAAGCGTCTGGCCCTTGGTCTCAGGATAGACAAACAGCACTACCATGAATTGCACCACGGTCATGATGGCGAAGAAGGTGAACGGCGTCGCTGTGCTCATGGAATGCACCACGACGGGAAACTCGAGGGCGATGGCGGCGTTCATGAACCAGTGGCTGGCGCTGCCCACGCCCTGGCCCTTGGAGCGGACGGCGTTTGGAAAGACCTCGCCGATGTAGACCCAGATGACCGCTCCCTGGGAGACGGAGAAGAAGGCAATGTAAGTGACCAGCACCCAGACCAGCGCTCCGGGATGGGAGTTAGTGGCAAAGAGCCAGGAGACCGTCGCCAGGCAGGCTGCCGTGCCCGCCGCGCCGATGAGCAGCAGAGTTTTGCGGCCCAGCTTGTCGATGAGCGACATGCCGACCAGCGTGAAGATGAAGTTGGTTGCGCCGATGGCGATGGCCTGCTGGTCGCTGGATATCTGGCTGAAGCCGGCGGCGGCAAAGATGTTGTTCAGGTAATAGAGGATTGCGTTGATGCCGGCCAGTTGGTTGAATGCGCCGATGCTGATGGCCAGGAAGAGGGGATAGCGGTACTTCCAACGAAAGACGGGCTCGTGGGCTGTGACGTGCTCCTCGGCCAGCGCGGATTGGATGTCGGCCAGCGCGGCCTCAGGCTCCGGCTCGCCCATCAGCTTGAGGACTTCAAGGGCCTCGGCGTTGCGATTCCTGGCGACGGACCAGCGCGGGCTGCGGGGAATGTTGAAGAGCAGCGCCAAAAAGGCTACGGCCGGGATGGCGGCGATTCCCACCTGCCAGCGCCACTCCGTCGCGCCCAGATGCATCAGGCGGATGAGGTAGTTGGAGGTGTAAGCCACCAGGATGCCGAAGACGACGTTGAGCTGGAAGGCGCTGACCAGGCGGCCGCGCCATTTGGCCGGTGCAAGTTCGGCGATATAAACCGGCCCCAGCACCGACGAGGCGCCGATTCCCAGTCCGCCAATGAAGCGGAAGAGCATGAAGGAGGGCCAGCTCCAGGCCAGGCCGCAGCCGACGGCGGAGACTACATAGGTGACGGCGGTGATGCGCAGGGTCTCGCGTCCGCCCAGCTTTTGCCCCACCACACCTGCGCCGAGGGCTCCAACGACGGTGCCGATAAGCCCGATGGCGACCGTCAGGCCCTTGTTCTGCGGACTCAGGCCGTAGAGGCGCACCAAGGCGTCGATGGCGCCGGAGATGACGATGGTGTCGAAGCCGAAGAGCAGGCCGCCCAGAGCGCCGGTGAGTGTGGCCTTGGTCAGGTTGAGGTTCGGTCGCATGGTCTCCCGATTCCTTGATTTCCAGACCATCCTACAGACCGGGGCCGGTGCGGGCAAAACCGCCGGCGCGGAGCTTAGACGCGGGCCGGTCAGGCTTCAGCGCGTGGGGTGGTGGGCAGCACTGCCAGAATCCGGCAGCGGTGCTTGCCGGCGGCGCTCCAGGCCAGCGACATCTCGCTGTCCATGTAGGCGCAATCGCCCGCATCGAGCACTTCGGTCATTCCGCCCGCGTCCAACTGCAACTTCCCTTCCAGCACGTAGACCACGCCGCTGGCTTCGCGCAGCACGTCGGTAACGGAGGAGGAACCGCCGGGCGGAAACTCAATCATCCGCGCCACTAGCCGGGCCCCTTCGGCGGGCAGGTTGAGCGGAACGATCTTGGCCGGCTCCGGTCCGCGGCCGTTGCCTTGCAGGTGGGCCTTGCGCGTGATCGAAAGCGTGTGTTTGGCGGGCTCGGAGAAGAAGTGGCTCATGCCCACGCCGTAGACCCGGCTGATGGTGGCCAGCGTGGGCAGCGTGGGAATCATGCGGTCCGTCTCCAGCTTGGAGAGCAGCGCCGTTGACAGCTTGGTCTCCGCCGCCAGCCGCGAAAGCGTGAGCCGCTTCTGGGTGCGCAAGGCGCGCAGCTTCATCCCGATGCAATAGGGCGCGAGAGACCACTGGGCATAAGAAACAGTCTTGGTCATGGCAATCATCCTGCTTCCATTTTGCCAGCCGCGCGTCTGGCCATTCCTGAGATCTTTATGAAGTTTTCCTGAAGTTTGCCCTTTCGTTTTCAATCCGAATCTGTAGCAGGAACTTGAAAGAGCGGCATGGCCTCTGCCGGCCGGTGGGAATTCAGTCCTGGCGCATCCAGACGCGGGGCTCAAGCTGAATTCTGCTGGAAGACCCTTTGAAACCGGATTCACCGGATGGTGGCTTACGCCTCGCGGAATGAAGCAGGCGCGCTGAACGAACAGGGAGAGAAGTGGTTACCTTTTAATCGCCTCCGGATTACCAAGTGAATAAGAAATCTCTCATGCAAACTCTTCCCGTCTGCCTCGGGGAGGCGGATAATCAGGGAGTTACACAAAAAATACTGGGCTCATCGAAGCGCAGATCTTCGCCGGGATTGCTGTACATTCTCCCCCTGTGTTGTCTTCTACTCAGCACCCCGCGACCACTGTCGACGGCTGCTTCTCCCTCGCGCCGAGTGGGCAGGAGAGCGGCCAGATGTTGCCCATGACTCGAGGAAGCGCGTTGGTTGCGACGAGAAAGCCCCTCCCGGATTTACGCACCGCCCCTGAATCGGTGTCCCCGGCTGCTCCAGTTGCAAATCCTCGCCGCAGGGCTGGAGATTTGGGGGTTCCGGGGGCAAAATCCGGGCGGCGGGCCGGAGATCTGGAGTCGCCGTCGACGAGTCCAGGCCGCAGGGCTGGAGATGCGGAATCCCCGCCAGCAGGCTCTGACCGGCAGGCCGGCGCCCCGGTCTTTTGCTTCGCTGGGTTCCGATTGGAAGCCGATGGGACGCTGTGGCGCGGCGAGGAGGTGGTTCATCTGCCTCCCAAGGAGTTGGCGGCCTTGCAGCTCCTGATGGCGCACGCCGGCCAGGTGGTTTCGCCCGCGCAACTGAAGCAAGAGCTCTGGGGCGATGTGCATGTAACGGCCGACAGCGTTCCCAAGTGCATGTCTTCCTTGCGCGCCCGGCTTGAGCCGGATGAATGCATCCGGACCGTCTACAAGCGCGGCTACCGCTTCACAGCGAGGATCAAGCGGCAGAGCGCCGCGCCAGCCGAGAAGCTCTTGCGGCTGGTGATCCTGCCGTTCGCCGCCCGGTTCTCAGTTCCAGAGTACCTTGGGCCAGCCATTGCGGAAGAGACCATCGTCAGGCTCACCCGCGCACGCCGGCCGGCAGTTGCGGTGCTGGCCCGGGATTCGGCCTTCAATCTCGCACTTCAGGGACTCACCGCTCAGCAGATTGGCAAGGAGCTGAAGGCAGACCTGGTGCTGACCGGAACCCTGCAGGCATTTTCCTCTCATTACCGTCTGCGGGCAGAGATGATCCGCGTTGAGGACGGCGTGCAAATCTGGGTGGAGGATCTGCTGGCTGCGCAAGACCGGATCGGCGCCCTGGAAGAAGAACTGATGCTTCGGCTGGCTTGCCGCCTGTCCATCGGGGTTCCCGGCGACAGGTCGCAGTTGCTGGGGGCGGACAACGCTGGTTTCGAAATTTCCGCGGTCGCGACGGATCTTGCTGAGGACGACCGCGTCTCCCTGCAAAGGGAGGCCTACGAGACATTCCAGCGCGGGCACCATGAGTGGCAGACGCTTCATCGCCATCGCATGCAGGATGGGCTGCAACATTTGTTGCGGGCCATCGACCTGGATCCCTCGCTGATCTCCGCCAGGATCGATCTGGCGCATCTTTGCGTCACGCAGTCCTTCTACGGCTTCATGCCTCCGGCTGTTGCAGCTGACCATGTGCGCCGCGCCGCGGAGTCGGTTCCCGATCTTCCCCACCGGGCCGGAGCCCTGCTGCCCGCGCTCGGCTGGATCAGCTTCCACTTTGACCGCGACCTGCAAGCCGCCGCGCGGGCCTTTGCGCTGAGCGCGCATCTGCCTCACGATCCCTGGATTACGCGCGAGCGCGCCATGTTCGCCCTCAGCCGGCATCGCTTTGCCGAGGCCATCGCCCAGTTGCGCGCGGCCATCCACCTGGATCCCTTTTCTCCCTGGCTGCAGAATCGCCTGGCCTGGGCGCTGCACCTGGATGGGCAGGCAGCCGCAAGCGTGGAGCAGATCCGCAAGAGCCTCGCGCTCTTTCCCCACCATGAAGGAACCGGCCTCTACGGACCGGCAATTCTTGCCTTCAATGGGGAGACGGAGCGCGGGAGAGAGCTGGCGGAAGAAGTCGCGCTGCGTCTGCCTCACTTCGATCTGGCCATTGCCGCCCACGCCTATACGCTGGCCTGCGCGGAGCGCCAGGACGAAGCCCGCACCATCCTCGAACGGCTGCAGTGGCTGAGCCGCGAACGCTACCTGCTCAATTCGTTCTTGCCGGCGGTCTATGTCGCGCTGGGCGACCTCGATGCGGCCCTCGCCGAACTGCGCGTCTCCAACGAGGCCCGCTGCCCGTGGTTCTTCCAGATGCTCGCCGATCCGCGCCTGAAACCCCTTCAGGGCCGTTTGGAGTTCGAGCAGATGCGCGGGATTCTCACCGCCATGGAGGCCGAGGCGGCGCAGGATGCGCAACCGGAGGGTTGAAACGCGCGGCAAAGGGCTCGCACGCTTGCGAGACGGCATTTTGCAATGAATACTCGTTCCTAAGTTGTTCCTGGTAAAGGTACGGTCAAAAGAGTGTTGGAGTCCGGCATCACAAGGCAAGCGACATTGAGCTTGGAATCGACCGCAATGGCTGTGACAGGCGACGGTGTCTTCTCCGAAATGAGCACTATTTGACCGGAGAGATCCGTAATCGTAAATCCGGTCGGTGTGGCTGTAACCACAGCCCATCCATCCTGCACGACCAGCGGCGGGGCTCCGGCCTGGTTCGTGTTTATCAGGTTCGCGCTCGCGAGAGTTGCCGTGAAGGCTTGTACAGCCGCGCTATGGACTAAATGCGTTCCTACACTGGAAACCATGGTCGACGCAAGTGGGGCGTAGGTGGCGCCTGTTTTAACTGTGCTGGGATTGATCTCGTCGACGTACACGTTTCCGCTCGTGTTGACAGTCGTTGCGACCAATTGGTTCACTGAATCGCTGAATCCGAGGGCGATGATCGTCTTGCCTCTCACAGGCTCGGTCGCGACAACGGTCATCGGTTGCGTAGTCATCTGGGTGAGAAATCCCACGCCGCCTACCCACAGAGCGCCCGCGGCCGTCAACGCGACCGATGTTGGATGTCCACCGACAGCGATGGTTGCCGTTGCGGTACCGGAATTCAAGTTAACTTGAGTTACCGTGCTGTCTGTGTAGTTGGCCACGTATGCGGTGCTGCCGTCGGACGATACCGCCAAAGCCACGGGCTGGTTGCCAACGGCCACGTTGAAGAGCAGCACCTTATTGACGATATCGAGAACGCTGATCGAATTGCTTCCAGAATTCGCCACGACCGCGCGCGTTGTGCCACTGATTGTCGTAGTGATCTGCTCGCTCAGATTGTAGCCCAGCTGCACTACATTCACTTGCTCTACAGACGGTCCCGCATAGGTTGCCACCGCTGTTGGATTCGCACCAATGTTCACTGGAATGCTCCCAATGAGAACCTGGTTGCTCGAATAGAGGGAGACGACCGGGAACGCGCTGTACGAAGTCGTGGCGGGACCCACGACGAACTTAAGACCCTGCTCGGTGATCTCGGTTGTTGTCGTTGTCAGTCCTCCAGCGGCAACGCCGAACGGGGTTCCCGCAATGGTTTGGCTGCTGGCGATGGAGAGGAGGTTTGTGCCCACGGTCTGGTATTGGATTGTTCCGCCTATTTGATTGATTACTGCTAGCGAATAACCAGCCTGTGCCAGCGTGGACGGGAATGGAAAAGTTGCCTGCGCTCCATTGCTGCTGACACTCGTTGCGGTTTCGGTGGCAACCAGGCTTCCATTTCCGCTATACACGTACAATAGAGGCATACCGTATGTCGTGGCGAAGGGCACCTCTGAGCCGAGGGTAAGTGTACCTGGAAGACTCCCTAATATGGCAAATCGCGTGGAGGCTGGTAAGAAAGGACCGTAATCTATACAATTCCATGTAGCCGCTAGATTATTTGAATAGTAATTCGGAACGGGGGTATTTTGGAGTTCATATTCATCCCAATAGGTCCCGCTCCAATCTCCACCACCCTCGAAGTTTGGGACTCCGCACCAATAGGGCGACAGAAAGAAAAGGTTCCAATAAGCCGATGCACGAGCGTTGCTGATTACCAATGCGCCTGACGCTGGGGTCGTGAGTGGCTGGCTGCTGCTTCCAAAGTAGGTAACAGACCCCTGCGCCAAATCATTACCAGAGGTGTCATATTCATCAGAGATATATGTGCCCCAAACCGGCGTGTGTGGAATGACCATAAGTTTGCTGCCAGGAAGGCATGTCGGTGTTGGCGAGTTTACAGTGCTAGGGTCGCCCATACAGCTCTGGGCCGCAATAGCAATTCCTTGTGTGCCGCTTGTTGATGGCCCGCAGCCCGAACTAATCAGGATCACAGCAAACAATAACAAGATGAATGTTCCTGGTACTGCGCGCATAGCTCCTCCTAAATGCCGAATGCCTTTGCCATATCATTGAACAAGGCGGCGGTGCGGTGGGGATTCTGTGAACAATAAGAGAAGAGGACTTTTTCTGCTCCTTGAGGCCACTGAGTTAACTCGATGAAGTTGCGGCCATTGATTCTCGACGGCGCATCGGGTCCCGTGGCCATTTTGTTCAGTTGTTGCAACCCGGCCATGCTATCCGCAAGGTTTTCCGAGAGCTGGCCATTGTTAGAAATCAAAAAATAAAACAGAAAGACTGCCTCACCTGGATTACAGTTTGTCCCGTTGCGATTTGCGGTAAAAAGCGCGTGAAAAACAGGTATGGCGATGGCACGCGTTCTGAATTTATGCAGATCCCCTTCGTTAGCTTGGTAAGAAGGCGGCGCTCCAATCTTGGTCATGAGATCGTTGTACGCCTTGACGACCGCCGCTTCGGGAACGAGCTTCCCGTTGCCTGCCCGAGCGGCCTGTTCTGCCCTGGCGACACGGACAGCAAGGTGATTCCTGAATCGATGATGAACATAGCTTACCCCTACTGGATTGTTCACGATCAGTTCAACCAAATCCTCGCTATATTTGCGAATTCCGGCCGGGTCGGACGCCTCAGCCTCTTGGTTGAATAGAGCTGACGTGGTATTGGCGCGTCCCAATGGCTGTCGGCCGGCCGTGGGCGAAGAGCCTGAATGTGCCTGCGAAACAGCCGACACTGGCACGAAAGCCAATCCTGCACAAATTACTATAGTAACCCATGTAAGTCTCAGCATAACATGTCTCCGGGAACTATGGTAATCGTTGCGCGAATCGCAACAAAAGTCAACTGATACGCTGAATATGTGAATAAATATTTTGGTGGAATATTCGTTCAGCTTTGCCGGTTTCGATATCAACTGCAATGCACTCTGAACCTCCTCACTGTTATGGCGGAGTACGTTCGTTTCGGCCCTCACACACCCGCTTGCGTCAATCCTTGTCAATCCCCCCGTGACCCGCGTCACAGGGTTACCCTTCCCAATTGCTGAATAATCATGAATGATGGCGGTGGTTCGCCTGCGCCTAGCCGGGACGATCTGTCCCTTCCTCGGGCGTTCGCAGTCGCGCGCTAGGGCACAAGGCCGTCTTGCCCTGCCCAAACTGGAGTCTCCTGCATGTACAAGATCGTTGAAGCCCGCGGCGTCGGCCTCAATATCAAGCAGTTTGTGATTGAAGCGCCGCGCATTGCGGGCAAGCAGCAACCGGGGCAGTTTGTCATTCTGCGGATTCATGACAAGGGCGAGCGCATTCCGCTCACTATCAAATCCTCTGATCCCGAGGCCGGCACGGTGACCATCGTGGTGCAGGGGATCGGCAAGACGACCTCGCTGCTGAATTGCCTGGAGACGGGCGACTCGATTCTGGACATCGTGGGCCCGCTCGGCCGGCCTTCGGAGATTGAGAACTACGGCACGGCGGTGATTCTGGCCGGCAGCGTGGGCACGGCGATGGCGCTGCCCACGGCGCACGCGCTCAAGGCTGCAGGCAATCACGTCATCTTTATCGAAGGCGCGCGCAGCAAGGAGATGGTGGTCTTTGAGGACGAGGTGCGTTCGGCGAGCAGCGAGGCCTACATCATGACCGACGACGGCAGCTATGGCGAGCAGGGGCTAGTGACAAAGAAGCTCGACGAGTTATTGGCCGCAGGGCGCAAGATCGACTTTGTGCTCGCCGTGGGTCCGGTGCCGATGATGCGCGCCGTGGCTCTCATGACCGCTCCCAAAGGAATTAAGACCATGGTCAGCCTGAATTCGATCATGGTGGACGGCACGGGGATGTGCGGCGGCTGCCGCGTGCTGCTGGGCAACCAGAGCAAATTTGCCTGCGTGGATGGTCCGGAGTTCGACGCATCGCTGGTCAACTTTGAAGTCTTGATGCAGCGCAACGCCATGTATCGCGACAGGGAGTGCGAGTCGCTGAAGCGCTTCGAGGAGAACAAGGAAGAGGAAGTGGCAGGGCTGCGCGCGGAGTTGGCGGCGGGGGAGGCTCATCATGCCTGAGCAGAATCTCGTCATTCGCCCGCTGCCCCGCTCCGCGATGAATGTCCTTCCGCTCAAGGAGCGGATGAAGATCATGCGCCGCCACATGCCGGAGTTGGCGCCCCAAGTGCGCTGCCGCAACTTTGAGGAAGTGAACCGGGGCCTGGAAGCCGCCGACGCTCTCGCCGAGGCCACGCGCTGCCTGGCCTGCGCCAAGCCCGGCTGCGTCGTCGATTGCCCGGTGGGCGTGAAGATCAAGGAGATCGTGGCGCTGATCTATGCGGGCGAGTTTCTGGCCGCGGCCGCCAAGCTGCGCGAGGACAACGCGCTGCCCGCCATCACCGGCCGCGTCTGCCCGCAGGAGAATCAGTGCGAGGGCGGTTGCGTGCTGGGTCGCAAGGGCGCGCCCGTGGCCATCGGCAACCTCGAGCGGTTCGTCGCCGACTACGAGCGCGCGAGCGGCCAGCTTGGCCTGCCGTCCAACGCGCCTGCGACGGGCAAGAGTGTGGCTATCGTCGGCAGCGGCCCGGCCGGCTTGAGCGCCGCCGGAGACCTTGTGCAGAAGGGCCATCGCGTGCGCGTCTTCGAGGCGCTGCACGAGCTGGGCGGCGTGCTGGTCTACGGCATCCCGGAGTTTCGCCTGCCCAAAGCGATTGTGAAAGAAGAGGTGGAGAACCTGCGCCGGCGAGGCGTCGAGTTCGAGACCAACGTGGTCGTCGGCAAAAGCGTCACCATCGACGAGCTGATGCGCAACGAGCACTACGACGCGGTCTTTGTGGCCACCGGCGCGGGACTGCCGGTCTTTCTCGGGGTGCCTGGAGAACACCTCAACGGCGTCTACTCGGCCAATGAATTCCTGACGCGCGTGAACCTGATGCGCGCCTACCAGGCCGCTGATTACGATGCGCCGGTCTACGATTGCCGCGATCGCGACGTGATTGTGGTGGGCGGCGGCAACACGGCCATGGACGCGGTGCGCACGGCGCGGCGGCTCGGCGCGCGAACGGCGACGCTGGTTTATCGCCGGTCTGAGGCTGAGATGCCGGCCCGCGCCGAAGAGGTCAAGCACGCCTGCGAAGAAGGCGTCGAGTTTCGAATGTTGACGAATCCCATCGAGTTCCTCGGCGACGAAAAGGGCTGGCTGACAGGGGCGCGCTGCGTGCGCATGGAACTGAGCGAGCCGGATGCAAGCGGCCGCCGTAGGCCGGTCGAGATCAAGGGGTCGGAATTTGAGATGCCCGCGCATGTAGCCATCATCGGCGTCGGCACCACCGCCAATCCCCTCATCCAGAGCACCACGCCCGATCTCGCCACCAACAAGCGCAACTACATCGTCGCCGACCCCGAGAGCATGCGCACCAGCAAGCCCGGCGTCTTCGCCGGCGGCGACATCGTCACCGGCGGAGCGACGGTGATCCTGGCCATGGGCGCGGGGCGCAAGGCGGCTGCGTCGATTCATGAGTTTCTGACCAGCGGAGAGTGGTAGACCAGGCTGCGGAAAAGCCCGGCGCGGAGGGAGACGGGGGTTTTAACCCGCGTGCAAGGCCAATAGAATCAACGAGGGCTTTAGCCCCGGAGGGACGCTTATCGGGAATTTGGCCTGACAGCTCGCCTTTTTCCGCAGCCTGAGAAGGCGATCTCCCGCGCAGCCTTGACTGGCGTAGAATCCGAATATGCCGAGACCACAGCAAATGACGGCCATTCTTTCGCGAGAAGACGATGGCTTTGTCGCCTTGTGCCCCGACTTAGACATCGCCAGCCAGGGCTCCACGGTTGAGGAGGCGCGCGCCAACCTTGTCGAAGCCTTGACGCTCTTTTTTGAGACCGCCTCTTCTTCTGAAATTGCGCGGCGGCTGCACAGCGAGGTCTTTGTCACTCAGGTTGAGGTGCCCGTTGGGTAAATTGCGGATCCTGTCAGGCACCGAAGCCTGCAAGATTCTCGAAGGGCGCGGATTTGTCGCCGTGCGCCAGCGCGACAGTCACCGAATCATGCAGTTGCAAACTGAGGGGACAACCACCACCGTCCCCGTGCCGCTTCACGATCCACTCATGCGCGGCACTCTCCAGAGCATCATCCGCCAATCCGGCCTCGACAGGTCGCTGTTTGAATGCGAATAGTCTGTATCTTTAAGCGCGGCGTCTTCGCCGGTGGCGATATTGTTACCGGCGGAGCAACCGTAATCCTGGCCATGGGCGCGGGACGCAAGGCGACCGCCTCGATTCACGAGTACCTGACTTCCGGCGAGTGGGACAAGGCAGTTACTAGCTCTTTGCCGGTCGTTAAATGAGGTTCGTGGTCTCCCACACCTGCGGCAAAACACTAAGACGCCGCAAGGGTGGGGCACCCGGCCCCGCCGCGAAAAGCGGACTTGAGGAATAGCCCATAGCCCGGACGAGAATTGTTAGTAATTTTAGATTGTCAAATCGTTGTTCTTGTGCTAAACATGAACACATGGCCGTCTTGCTCACGACCACTCCTCCCCGATAGTCACATCCGAGCAACCTGAATCCGGGAAGATGAAATGGTGAAGAAGGATCGTAGTGTGTTGATTGCCAACGCAGTGCGCGGAACTGTTCGCACTGGGAGATCTTGCAGGCCGCAAACTCCTGGCGTGGTTGACTGGCCGCCGCCCGATCTGGAAACGCAAACCAATCCACTTGCCTGAAACAAACGGAACCGCTGGCGACCGCCGCGAAACCAGGAGGAGGCTCCCATGCTCAATAGGATGAAAGTGTTCGCAATTGTTGTGCTGGCCGTTGCAGGTATTGCGGCCGCTCCCTCGGCTAAGGCCGACCCGGAAGAATCCCTCCGAATGACCTTTCAGTCCGGCGCCACATTCTCGGGCGTTGTTACATTTGCTCCCGACTACAGTTATGTGGAAGCTGTGAGTGGAACACTCACCGATTACCAACTCGGGACCTTTGGCTACGCCGGGAGCGGCAGCGACATCATCGACGGGGTTTATGATGAGGGGACAAACTTCTCCAGCACGTCCGATGTATTTTCGACCTTCCTGATGGATGGAACCTATTTGAATTATGTCGATTTCACCTACAACTACACCGGTGCGCCCACTCTGACCCTTGATAACATCCCTGCCGACGGTGTCATTGGCTACCCGAATAATGGGGTCGATGACGATTCCGCTGCCGACGCGATGGCAAGCGGGTCGCTGAGCGCTACTCCGGAGCCTGGTACGCTGCTTCTTCTCGGCAGCGGACTGGCGGGGTTGGTTGGCGCGGTCCGGCGGAAGGTGCGCAGTCGCAACTAAGAAGGAGGGATTTATGAACCTTCGACTCGGATCGGTAGCCGTTTTCGGCGCCTTAATCTGCATCCTGGTATTTGGCGTCGGCACAGCGCAAGCGACAGTCATTACGTACAATGAGACAAGTTATGCGGGCGGGGATTTCCCCGCGTCTGGCTATCCAAGCCTCGGTACACTCGACATTGGCCTGAATTCGATCACCGGCATAGCCACCGTCTTAGGTCAACCTAACGTTGACACAGACACGTTCAGTGTCATTCTTCCGTCGGGGGATGAGATCACTTCAGGGAGCTGGATCATCACGGGGGCGACGGGCTACCGACACCCTTCAGGTTCGGGAGTTCTGTAGGAACCGTAGATGAACCGCTGAGCGGCCTTTCCAATATCAGTGCCTCCGGCACGCTTACTCTGTCTGCTCCCTATACGACCGCCGGGGTACTGGATATTGAGGTAGCGGGTTTGAATTCGTGCGGCGGCACGCCCCTGGTCTGCGAAGCGACAGGATTCGGCTACACCCTCGACTACACGGTTGCCGATATTCCGCCGCCGCCACCCTCTGTGCCAGAGCCTACTTCGCTGTTCCTGTTCGCAACTGGTACTCTCGCCTTCGCGAGAATGGCTCGCCGCAAGGTGTTCAAGGCCTGACACCCGGCATGCAGAGGAAGAAGAATCACGGGGTTCAACAGGCGATGGCGCGGATGTGTCCTTCGCGCGCATAATCCAGCAGCTTCTTGTCTCTTGTGACCACGACATGGCCCAGAACGCGAGCAGTGGCCGCAAGGATGCGATCTGCCGGATCGGCTGGCGGTGATCCAGGCAACGCAGTCGAAGCCAACAGAATCTTCGGCGTCAAATCGGCCAAGCGGACGCCGGGCAGTGCCAGTAGTCTCTCAAACCACACCTCGGGCGAAAGCGTGAGTTGCAGGCGCTGCTTGGCGATCAGTGTGCCAATCTCCCAGGCTGTAAAGGGCGAGACGTAGACGCCAACGTGGGCCGCGCCGGCGCTGCGGATGGCTTTGCGGCTCGCCTCGGAGATCGGATCACCGCCCATCAGCCAGATCGCGGCGCAGGTGTCTAAAAGGATAGATTCAGGCAGTATCGAATCGGCCACTTACTGCTCCGCCTCCCAAATCTCGCCGGTGCTCTCGGTCAGATCGACGCCTGGAGCGACGGTGACCGTTCCCCGCATTGCGCCCCAAAGATCGAAGGTCTCGCCGGCATCATCGCCCAGGGGAACGACCGCCGCAATGGGGCGATTGTGCTTGAGCAGGACAATGCGATCGGTCTTGCCTTGCGCCACGTCGTCGATCAGTCCCAGGCACTGCGCCTTGAAGGCTGTAACGCCGATGGTGGATTCGTTGGTTGAGAGAGTCGGCATGATTGCCTCCGATATGGACTATTATAAATGGACCATTTATCAGACGCAAGGGCTGGTCCGAACAGTGAGGCACGCCTATTCCCTGGTCCCGATTCCCTATTCCCTGCACCCTGCGCTCAAAAAAATGGGCGGCAAGGTTGCCCTTGCCGCCGCCCTGTCCCTGGGTTGTCTTGAAGGTGCTGCAATCGTGCGAAAACCTTATTGCAAGAGCTTGGTCACTTCCTGCTGCACACTGTTAGCCTGCGCTAATGCGGCGATGCCGGTCTGCGAGAGAATCTCGTACTTCGACATATTCGATGTCGCCGAGGCATAGTCGGTGGCCTGGATGGCGTTCTGCGCCGAGACCACGTTGTCCTGCTGCGTGCTCATCACCTGGCTGATCGACTTCAGCGTATTGATCTGCGCGCCGATGTAGCCGTCCAGAGAAGCCACATCGCTGACCGCCAGGTTGAGATCGTTGAGAGCGGCCTGGGCGTTGGCCTGGTTGGTCAGGTCGGTGCCGCTGAGCGACTCGCCCGCCGCGTCTGTATAGCTGATGGCGGCAATTCCGCCCGCTGAGTCCGTGTCCGTCGTCATGCCCGTGTTCAGGGTTCCGCCGTAGGTTGGAATCGCTCCGAAGGCGGTGGACTTGTCCGAGATGCCGCCGGCGCTGGAGATCCCGATGCTGTAGTAGTCTTCGGCCGTTGTGACCGGCGTGGCAGCCGCATAAGTCACGGTTCCGGTGCCGACGGTCTGGTCGCCGCTGACGCTACCCGTAGCTTTTGCATAGCTCAGGGTCAGCGCGGAGTTGGACGAAGTGAAGACAATGTCCTTCGCCGTCTGACTGTAGGTGGCCGTGACGCCATAGCCGCCGGCGTTGATCGTCTTGGCCAGATCCTGGAGCGTGTCGGTGGCGCCCGTTCCTCCCAGCGTGATGGTATTCGCGCCGATGGTGACGGTGCCGTTGAGCACATCCGTGATGGACTCCCCGACCCCGCCGAGAGTGAGCGTGCCCAGCGTGCTGACGCTTGCGGCATTGGTTGTCGGCATTCCGGTCATGGATGCGGCGGTAGCCGCGGCGACCGTGTCGGAGGCGCCCGTAGAGCTGAGGGCTGTCTGCACCGCGCCCGCGCCGCCGCCCGCGCTGGTAATGGTCATCACGGCTCCGACCACCGTGGCCGTGACCCCGGCGCCCGCGGGTTGCGTGGCGGCCCAATCGTTGATGGTCTTCGCCAGGTCGGCAAGGTTGTCGGTGGTGCCCGCCGTGCCCAGGTTGAAGGCCGTGAGGGTGCCGGATTGCCCGGTGATGTTCAGCACGCCGCCGGTGAGGATGTCGGTGGCGTTGCCCAGCGTGAAGGTGCCGATAGTGCCAGCGACGTTGCCGTGCGGCGCGCCAGCGGAGTTCACCACGGGCGCGGTGGCATCAAGGGCCGTGACTGCGTCGGTGAGGTTCGTCCCGCTCACGCTGGCCGTCGAGCTGGCTGAAGTGAAGGTCAGCGTGCTGCCATTGACCGCGGCCGTGATCCCATAGCCGTCGGCGTTGATGGTTGCCGCAAGGTCGTTGATGTTGTCGGTCGAGTCCGCCAGCCCGAGGGTGATGGTGTGGCTTGCACCATTTGCCGCGGTGATGTTGAGAGTGCCCGCCAACGGATCCAGAGCCGTCCCGCCGACCGTGAGTGCTCCAATCTCGCCCGCGTTGGTTCCGGTTCCCACGCCCTGGCCGGAGATGATGATGCCGGTATCGGCGCCGCTGCCGCCCCCATAGAGAGCCGCGGCTGCGGTGGCCACAGCTCCGGTTCCAGCCTGCGAAGCCGTGCCGAAGGTCGCGCTCAGGCCAAGGCCCGCATCGTCGATGGCGCTCATCAATCCCTGCACGGTGTTTGTGAAGTTGGTGCCGTTGCCCACGCTGATGGTCGCCGTGGCCGGAGAAACCGCGCCATTCGCGCCTGTCTTCAGATAAGAGACCTGGATGCTTGTGGTGGCCGTGGTGAGTCCCAGACTGTCGTTGACGGTTGCTTTGATCCCGTCGTTCGACAGGTCGACGAAGACGTTGGTCCCGGTTGCGCCGTTGGCGTCGCCGTAGGCCATTACACCGTCAGTGTCGCCCACGCTGGACTCGGAGAGCGAGTGAATGCTGAGGTTGTCCACGCTCGATCCCGCCGTCGAGGAGTCGCCGGTATAGATGGCGATTGTGTTGCCGGCGAAGACCTGCTCCTGGTTGTAAGTGGTCGTCGAGCCGATGTTGTTCACTTCGGCCAGAATCGACTGGTACTCCTGGTTGGCCGCGCTCTCCTGGGTGCTGTTGAGAGTGCCATTCGAGGCTTCGGTAGCCAGCGTCACGGCGCGGTCAAGCAGACTCGTCACTTGCGAGAGCGCGCCATCGGCAACCTGGAGCAGCCCCACGCCCTCCGTGGCGTTGGTCTCTGACTGGGTGAGCGCCGTCTGGTTGGCCTCCAGGCCGTTGACCAGCGAGAGGCCCGCGGCGTCGTCCGCTCCGGAGTTGATCCTCGAACCCGACGACAACTGCTGCAAGACCGTCTGCAAGCTGCTGTTGGTGTTGTTCAGATTGTTTTCTGCGTAGATCGCCGACAGATTGTTCAAAACACCGAGGGCCATGAAAGGTGCTCCTTTTGGATGCCTTGAATTCCGCCCTGCCCGCCGGCGCCTCTTCGGTTCCGTCGGGCCCTCCGCATCTTCCGGATGGGCTTTCCTGCATCCACCCCTTTCATCGGTCCGGGCGAAAATAACTTTAGTCATAAATCAAAGGATCGCTTTCGCTCCCGGTTGTCGCGCTCCGAATCAAGCTGTCCAGCTTCCGTCCAAAGCCTGTCCCGAAGCGATTCAGCGGCTGTACCATTGCGCTCCACGTGTTTGTATCGCTTCGCGACAGCAGAGGCTGCCCAATGCCCCTTGCGATGGCCTCCGCAGCGCTCTCCTCCCAGCCGCGCGGCCTGGATTCAGCGGAGATTCGAGCACGCAAAAAACGGCGGCAAGAGGATCTCCTCCTGCCGCCACCGGTACTTACCGTAATTGTCTGCTGCTCTCTCGGGTGAAACTCCTTTGACAAAACCCTTTCTACTGCTCGGTTCCCGCTCCGGGGGCCGGCGCTGCTTGCGGAGCCGCCGCTGGCGGAGCCGGAGGCATAGGCGCCTGGTGGTGGTACTGGCCGCCGGGTCCCTGCCGGTTTTCTCCGGGACGGTCCCATCCTCTGTCGCCGCGGTCCCGGTCGCCGTGCTCCCGGTCGCCGCGCTCCCGGTCGCCGCGCTCTTCGCTGTGGTTGGCGCGGAAGGCCTGCACCAGCTTCCACTGCTCGGGCGTCAGCTTGTTCCGAATCGCGAGGAGAAAGCGCGCATTCGCCTTTTCCAGCTCGGCGCGAGACTGCGCCACCTTGTCGATCTGCGCCAGAATCCTGGCCTCGTCCGGCTGATCGGCGCCTACCAGCGTCTCCATCTCCAGCTCAGCCTTCTCCACGCCGGCCTTGAGATCGATCAGCTTCTCCCGGTGCTCCAGCAGAATGCCATCAAAGGTCTTCCGCTGCTCATCGGTCAGCTTCAACCGTTCAATGACTTTGGGATTGTTCCACCAGCGGCCATGCTCGCCGCCGCCGCCCAATGCCCTCTCCATCGGAGGCCGATGCTCTCCGAATCCCGGTCCCATGCCGCCGCCGGGCCCCTGCGCCAGCGCCGTTCCCGCCAGCAAAACTCCCGCAATCGCCAATCCCAAGCGCACCATCCCAAATCCCTTCATCCTCTTCTCCTCCCCCTCGATTTGCCGAGGGCTAAATCCTTTTGATTCGATCTTGTTTTTATTTGGTTTCGTCCTCGGCCATCAGTTGAGCCAGCGGCTCCATGGCGCTCGGAACCTCCCTCGATACATCGCTATCCACCTTGGCCAGCAAATCCTCTTCCTCCTGGCGGGCCCGCTCCAGGGCAGCCAGGCGCTCCTGCTCCACTACGCGTGCATGTGCAATCTTCGCTACCTGCTGGTGATGCTCCCAAACCCCCGCCGAAGCGCCGCCGGCCACCAGAACGCAGGCCAACGCCCAGCCGGTCGCCAGCCGCCAAATTCGCCGCGCGCCAGGCGCAACCACCGTCCGAGGCCGGCTGCAGGCCGCCTGGCTCCAGGCATGAACGCTCAGGCGAAAGTCCCGGATCGCCTCGTCCACCTTCTCCGGCTCTTCGGCAACGTTGCTAAATCCGCTCACTCCGCCGGTCTTGTCCATGAAGCTCATCGTCTTCCCCCCAGCTCCGCGCGCACTCTTGCCAATGCCCGCGAAAGGTGCGCCTTCACCGTGCCCTCATTGAGCCCGGTGGCTCGCGCAATTTCGCTCAATTCCATCTCTTCCACATAGCGCAGCAGAAAGACCGTTCGCTGCCGATCGCTCAACCCCTCGACCGCCTTGGCCACCTGCCCCACCCGCTCCCTGGCCAGCAAATGCTGTTCCACAGAGCGTTCGCCGCTCGGCAGCCACTCGCTGGCCTCGTCCAGGTCCACCGCATGGCTCTGCGTATGCCGCCAGAACTGCATCCGGCGGTTGCGCCAGTGGTCCTTTTGCAGGTTGATCGCGATGCGCATCAGCCAGGTCATCGCGCTGGACTCGCCGCGAAAGCTGCCCCAGTTCCGGTGCGCCTTCAGGAAACACTCCTGGGTCAGCGTCTCCGCCAGGTCCACGTCGCGCGTTGACGAGAGCAGAAACCGGAAGATCTGCGGACGATGCTTTGTGACGACAGCCGAAAACTCCTCGGCGGCGATCTCCTGTGCCGTAGCCATGGTCATCGTTTCCAATGCTGTGCCGGCTGCCATCACTCAGGTAGACGCCCGCACCGGCTGCAAGTTTACAGCCCTATCCACAATTCTCTTCCATCGCCGAGGGTGGGCCGTCGAGGCCACGAAAACAATCGCACCGTTCGTCCCCGGCCTGTGCGCCGAAGGCGAACGGTGCGATTCAGATTACCCTCGAAATGGGTTCAGCCCCCTTTGAGCAACCCTACTGCGCCGTGTACGTGTAGTCGATCGTCTGCCACTTCTGGTTGATGTAGGACCAGAGCCGCGCGTAGACCGTCACCCCGTTGGTTGGCAGACCGTTGACGGTCTCGGTGGTCGCCGTCGTCGGTCCGGAGTTATAGAGGTTGTGAGAGCCCACCCCGGTTGTGCCCAGCAGGAGTTGATAGGCCGTCGGCCCTGTCCCGGCCGTCCACGTGAAGACCACGCTGGAACCCGGCAGCACAGTGCCCGGCTTGGGAGAACTCATCGCCGCCAGCTCCACCGTTCCGGCTTCGGTATAGGTGGTATCGGTCGACTGCCAGGTTCGATTGATGAACTGGTAGAGCCGCGCGTAGACCGTGACTCCATTGGCTGGAAGCCCGTTCACGGTCACCGAGGTACCCGGCATCGGCACGGACTCATACAGGTCGTGAGAGCCCACACCCGTGGTGCCCAGCCATAGCTGATACGAGGTCGGCCCGCCCCCCGGCGTCCACGTGAAGGGCACAGTGGCGCCTGGCAGCACGCCGCCCGGCCCCGGAGAGTTCAGCACCGCCAGCGTCTGCGTTCCGGCTTCGGTGTAGGTGTAGTCGGTGGCCTGCCAGCTTCCGTTGATGCGCTGAGAAAGCCGTACGTACAACGTCACGCCGTTGGCCGGCACAGTGACCGTCTCCGTGGTCGCCGTTGTTATGCCCGAGTTATACAGATCGTTTCCGCCGATCCAGGCGGCGCTCACCCAGAGCTGATACGCCGTCGGCTCGATCCCAACCGACCACTTGAAGGACACGCTGGAACCCGGCAGCACGCTGCCTTGCGTTGGAAAGGTCATCGCCGCCGGCGCGGCTTCGGTGTAGGTGTAGTCGGTGGCCAGCCATACTCTGTTGATGCACGATAAGAGCCGCGCATACACCGTCGCCCCCTTGGTCGGCACACTGACCGTCTCCGTAGTCGCCGTTGTCTTGCCTGAATCGTACAGATCGTTCGAGCCCACTCTGGTGGTGCCCAGCATGAACCGGTAGGCCGTCGCCCCGCTCCCCGCCGACCAGATGAAGGCAACGCTGGAACCCGGCAGCACGCTGCCTTTCGTTGGAGAGGTGATCACCGCCTGAGCCGGCGTTCCGGCTTCGGTGTAGGTGTAATCGGTAGCCTGCCAGAGGCCATCGATGCGCTGAGAGAGCCGGACGTACAATGTCACGCCATTGGCCGGCACGCTGACCGTCTCCGTGGTCGCCGTTGTGATGCCCGAATCATACAGATCGTGTCCGCCGATCCAGGTTTCGCTCATCCAGAGCTGATACGCCGTCGGTCCGCTCCCCGCCGACCACGTGAAGGGTACACTGGAACCGGTCAGCACACTGCCTTTCGTTGGAGATGTGATGACCGCCTGCGCCGGCGTTCCCGCTTCGGTGTAGGTGTAGTCGGTGGCATGCCAGAGGCCATCGATGCGCTGAGAGAGCCGGACGTACAATGTCACGCCGTTGGCCGGCACACTGACCGTCTCCGCGGTCGCCGTTGTGATGCCCGAGTCATACAGGTCGTGTCCGCCGATCCAGGTTTCGCTCATCCAGAGCTGATACGCTGTCGGCCCGCTCCCGGCGGACCAGATGAAGGGGACGCTTGAACCCGGCAGGACGCTTCCCTGCCCTGGAGAGGTCATCGCCGCAGGTACCAGCGTTCCGGCTTCGGTGTAGGTGTAGTCGATGGCCTGCCACTTTTTACTGATAAAGAAATAGAGCCGCGCGAATACCGTCACCCCATTGGTGGGAATGTTGACGGTCTCGTTCGTGGCCTTCGTTACGCCCGAGTTGTAGAGGTCCTGCGAGCCCACTCCGGTGGTGCCCAGCCAAAGCTGATACGCCGTCGGCCCGATCCCGGCCGACCACGTGAAGACTACGCTGGAACCCGGCAGCACGCTGCCAGGCGCGGGAGAGGTCAGCGCCGCCGGGGCCTCCTGACCGTTGCCGCTGACCGCAATCGACTGCTGCGCTCCGGTCAAATTGAGCGCGTTGTCGGTGAGTGTCACTTTCTCGCTCAGCGCTCCGGCATTCTGCGGCGTGAAGTGGACTGGCAGATCGCACTCCTGTCCGGCGCTCAGGCTGGTCGAGCCTGTGCAGGCGCCCGTATCGCCAGCCGCCACGGAAAAGTCGGCGGGATAACTCAGGGCCGTGAAGGTCAGCGCCTGGTTGCCGATGTTCTGAACCTGAACTGTCCGCTTGCCGTCGGAGGTGTCGGTTGCGCCCACGGCAGTCGCGGTCGGGAAGTTCAGCGCGGGAGGCCGCGAGCGCTGGATCTCCACTACGCGGCTGTCACTGTTCGCGATGAACAGATCGCCCGCGCCGTCCACCGCCAAGCCCTCGGGCAGACTCAGTTTCTCGATGGCAATTGCCGCGCCGCCGCCGGCCGGCACTTCCACCACGCGGTCGTTTTCCAAATCCCCGATGAACAGATCGCCCGCAGCGTCCACCGCCACGCCCTCGGGATAATACAATCCTTTGCCATCCACCGTCGGGTCGATGGCAATTGCCGCGCCGCCGCCGGCCGGCACTTCCACCACGCGGTCGTGGGTCTGATCCACGACGAACAGATCGCCCGCGCCGTCCACCGCCGCGCTGAAGGAATAACCCAACCCTTCGCCGTTCACCACCGGCTCGATGGCGGTCGCCGCGCCGCCGCCGGCCGGAACCTCCACCACGCGGAAGTTGTAGGAATCCACGATAAACAGATCGCCCGCGCCGTCCACCGCCAAGCCCTCGGGCCAATGCAACCCCTCGCCATTCACCGTCGGATCGATGGCAATTGTCGCGCCGCCGCCGGCTGGAACCTCCACCACGCGGTCATTGGCTGAATCCGAGATGAATAGATCGCCCGCGCCGTCCACCGCTAAGCCCTCGGCATAATCCAACCCTTGGCCATTCACCGTCGGGCCGATATAGATTGCCGCGCCGCCGCCGGCTGGAACCTCCACCACCGAGCCGCCGCCGGTACTTGCGATGAACAGATCGCCCGCGCCGTCCACCGCTAAGCCGATGGGATAATACAATCCCACGGCAGAGAGCTCCCCGTAGATGGCAGTCGCCGTGCCGGGGCTATACGCGATCTGCGGCCCGGTTCCGATCCCATAGACCGGCACGTTGGCCAGCACCGTCCCGGTGTTGTTGGCCCCGGAAAAGAAGACCACCGCGCCCATGCGCAGCCCCGCCGCCGTGGGCTTGAAAATCACGTTGACCGTGCAGTTGGCGGCCGTGGTGTAGGTTGACGCCGTGCAGGTGCTCCCCGCCGCATTGCCAAAGTCCAGGTTCGGCGCGCCCTGGGTCAGCACAGCAATGCTGCCCACCGTCGTGCCGGAGGAGATGGAGAAGTTCAGCGTTTTCGCCGCGCTGGGCGAACCGATGGCCTGGGAACCAACGTTCACGCTACCCGGCGACAGCATCGACACCAGGAAGCTCCCCGACCCCGTCAATGTTGAAGTTGTCGTATCCGTGGCCGTAATCGTCTGCGTCCCAGCGGTCTCCAGAGTGACACTCGTCTGGCCGGTTCCACTCGAAAGCGTCAGCGTGCCCGGATTCACAAACCCGGCATCCGAGCTGGTGAATCCGACCGTGCCGCTGTAGCTGGTAACAATCTGGTTGGAACTGCTCAGCGCCGTAACCGTGATGGTAAAGGGGACTCCGGCAACCACTGAAGCCGTGGACGCGACCGAGAAGTGCGTCGCCGTGATTGCGGGCGCAGCCGTGCCGCTGACCGCAATCGACTGCGTCGCTGCGCTCAGATTCAGCGTGTTGTCGGTGAGTGTCACGTCTTCGCTCAGCGCTCCGACATTCTGTGGCGTGAATGTAACGGGCACATTGCACTGCTGCCCGGCGCTCAGGCTGGTCGAGCCTGTGCAGGCGCCCGTATCGCCAGCCGCCACGGGAAAGTCGACGGGAAAGCCGACACCGGCGAAGACCAGATTCTCATTGCCGATGTTCTGAACCTCGACCGTCTGCACGCCGTCGACGGTGTCGGTCATGCCCACGGTCGTCGCGGTCGAGAAGTTTACAGCGGGAGGCTGCGAGCGTTCGACCTTCACAATACGGTTGTTGTTCGAATCCACGATGAACAGATCGCCCGCCCCGTCCACCGACGCAGCGCCGAGGAAATTCAACGCCTCGCCATTCACCGTCGGGGCGATGGCAATTGCCGCGCCGCCGCCGGCTGGCGCTTCCACTAAGCGCCTGTTGACAAAATCCATGATGAACAGATCGCCCGCAGCGTCCACCGACACGCTCGTGGGATGATTCAGCTTCAAGCCATTCACCGTTGGGTCGATGGCAATTGCCGCGCCGCCGCCGGCCGGCACTTCCACCACGCGGCTGTTGCCATAATCCCCGATGAACAGATCGCCAGCCTCGTCCACCGCCAAGCCTTGGGGCACAAGCAGTCCTTCGCCATTCACCACTGGGTCAATGGCAGTCGCCGCGCCCCCGCCGGCCGGAACCTCCACCACGCGGTTGTTGTCAAAATCCGCAATGAACAGATCGCCCACCCCGTCCACCGCCAAGCCGGTGGGATTATCCAACCCTACGGTATTCAGCGTCGGGGCACTCACCGTCGGGGAGATGGCAATCGCCGCGCCCCCGCCGGTGGGAACCTCGACCACGCGATTGTTAAAGGTGTCCGCGATGAACAGATCGCCCGCCCCGTCCACCGCCAAGAACGTGGGATTGTTCAATCCTTCGCCATTCACCGTCGGGGAGATGGCAATCGGTGCGCCGCCGCCGGTGGGAACCTCGACCACGCGATTGTTAAAGGTGTCCGCGATGAACAGATCGCCCGCCCCGTCCACCGCCAAGTACGTGGGATTGTTCAATCCTTCGCCATTCACCGTCGGGGAGATGGCAATGGCCGTGCCGGGACCATACGCGATCTGCGCCCCGGTTCCAACTCCATAGACGGGCACATTGGCCAGCACCGTCCCCGTGTTGTTGGCCCCGGAAAAGAAGACCACCGCGCCCATGCGCAACCCCGCCGCCTTGGGCGTGAAAGTCACGTTCACTGTGCAGTTGGTGGCCGTGGTGTAGGTCTTCGTCGTGCAGGTGCTCCCCGCCGCATTGCCAAAGTCCAGGTTCGGCGCGCCCTGGGTCAGCACAGCAATGCTGCCCACCGTCGCGCCGGAGGAGATGGAGAAGTTCAGCGTTTTCGCCGCGCTGGGCGAACCGATGGCCTGCGAGCCAAAGTTCACGCTCGGAGGAGTCCCGGTAAAGCTCACCTGCGCCCGCGCAGCCGAGGGCAGCAGCAGGCCGGCGAGAAGAACCATCAACAGGGCAAAACGCAGACGCAGGGACTGGAGCTTGCTGGAAAGCAACGTAACGGAGGGCATCATAATGGAACCTCGCTGGGTGGAGCATGGTTGGAGATAACCGAGGGAGCTTGTGAAGAGTGAACGGTTTTGCCGGTGCGGGGGGTCGCCTCTCCACGCCAGTGCGGACTGGGCCCTGATGGTTGGCCGTTTGCGAAGCCGGACGAGGAGCAGAATTCAGAGTTCAGCACGCCCGCGCATCGGAAACGGCGGCACATAGAGTCTACGCCCGGCAACGCTCCCAGCGTGGGATCTCATCGAAATAAATTGAAAGCGGACCTGCTCCGGCGGCAAGTCCGCAGGAGAAGCCGCAGCGCCGCAGCAGGGGGAAATCGCGCGGGTTCTGCTGGAGTTTCGGCTGCTACGGATTTCAGTAGGTGCATCCCTTTCTCTGTAGGCAACCTGCCACTTCTTGTATTTTTTCTCCGGGGCCGCCAAGATCCGGTTGACCTTTTCCGGAACTATGCGTCTCTATCTCGCGTATTCTCAACGAATTGCCCCTCTCATTGAAGGGTTTGTCGAGTTCTTTCCACATGGCAAGCAACGTGCTATAAATCAGATTGGCATTGGGCATTCCCCTCATGGAGAAGAGTGTCATCAACCGGTTGCAGGCGACGCTGCTGGCCTTGGCCACGGTGGGTCTTGTCGTGCTTGCCGGTCTCAACTTCTGGCAAGAGCGCCACGCGCCGCAACCTCCCGACGACGGCGTCTGGTGGCGCGAGGCGGCTGATGGCAGAGGACTGGTGGCCGACAAGGTGCTCCCCAACAGTCCGGGAGAGCGGGCAGGCATTCGGGAGCGCGACCTGCTGACGGGGGTGAGCGTCCCGCCCGTCGAAGGTGTCGAACCACGTTTGCGCTCCGGGACTGAGCCGCATAACCTGCTCGAGGGCGTCAAGGAACTACCGGCGGAAGCCGGCCAGCAGACCGGGACGGAGCCTCTTTCCCTGCCCTCCGAGGCCAAATACATCCCCGTCTACACCCCCGTCGTGCGCGAGGCGGAGCTGGCTCATGCTCTCAAGCGCTCCGGCAGTTACTTCCAGATCTACTACCGGATCAGCCGCGACGGCATTCTGCTGGGCAGACCGGTCGAGGTGATTCCAGAGCCGCTGGACCGGAGTCTGGCGCTCGGCCAGCGCCTGATTGGACTCATCTACCTGGCTATCGGTATCTACGTGCTCTTCCGGCGCTGGACGGCGCCGCGCGCCACTCACTTCTATCTCTTTTGCCTGGTCTCCTTCGCCCTTTACGCGCTCAAATACACGGGCATGATGGTCGAGCACGGCTGGCAAGGCCGCCTGGACTGGACCGTCTACTGGCTGAATGTGGCGGCCGAATCTTTGCAGCCGGCTCTGTTTCTGCACTTTGCCCTGAGCTTCCCCGAGGACCGCCTCAAGAAGCTCCGCCGCCGCTGGCTGCTGCCGCTGATCTATGCGCCCGGCATCGGGGTGCTCGGCCTGTGGATCTATGCCATCAATTATTGGCAGGCCACGGCGCTGCTCAAGCACAACCTGGACCGGGTTGGCACCGCCTACGACGCCATTTTCTACGTCGGGGCGGCGACGCTCTTCCTGCTCAGCTACCGCCGCGCGGACACGCCGCTGCTGCGCCAGCAGTTGAAGTGGCTCTATCGCGGCGCCTGGCTGGCGGTGGGGCCCTTTGCGCTCTTCTTCGCCATACCCTTTCTCTTCGACGTTCAACTGCCCGCCCTGTTCATCAATCTGGCAAACTTTTCCATCGTCTTCCTGCCGCTTACTTTTTGCTGGGCCATCATCCGCTACCGGCTGATGGACACGGACCTGATCTTCAAGCGCGGCGTGGCGTATACGGTGGCCACCGGGCTGATCCTGGCGGCGTACTTCGGCGCCATAGCCGGAGCCGCCGGGCTGGCCCACTATCGCTTGCCGGAGTCGGTCCGGGACTGGGGCGAAGGCATCGCCATTGTGCTGGTGGCGGCCTTCTTCGAGCCGCTCAAGCGCAGGATTCAGGGCTGGGTCGATAAGGTCTTTGACCGCCATCGCTATGACTATCGCAAGGCGCTGATCGAGTTCGGCCGCGGCCTCAGCTCGGAGACCGATCTCAATGCCCTGCTGGAGTCCATCGTCGAGCGGCTGCCGAATGCCCTGCTGGTGGCGCGCGTGGCCCTTTTCATGGCTCAGGGTTCCGGCCGCCTGCGCTTGGCCGCCTCCCACGGGCTGCCTGCCGAAACCAGAGCCGCAAAAGGCTGGCTGGGACAGGAAGCGAGTGGATATAGCTCCCTCGATCTGGGCTTCCTGGACTTCGACAACGCAACAGACCACTCGCACATCTTTTTGGAAAACGCTCAGGCTGCCCTGCATCTGCCCGCCGCCCAGCAGCGCACCGCCGCTTTGCTCGATCTGAACTACTATCTTCCCTGCCGGGTGGCCGTCAGCCAGGGTCCGGACGGAGCCGCTACCCCGCGCACCATCGCCGTCATCGGCCTGGGCCGCACCATCGGCGGCGACTTCCTTTCGAGCGAAGATGTCGAACTGCTTGAATCCCTCGCTTCCTACATCGGCATCGCCTTGCAGAATGCCAGCCTCTACGCCCGCCTGGAAGAAAAGATCGGCGAATTCGAGCGGCTCAAGGAGTTCAACGAGAACATCGTCGAATCAATCAACGTTGGCATCCTGGCTCTCGATCTGGACGACCGCATCGAGAGCTGGAACGCGCAGATGGAGGCCATGTATGCCCTCAGCCGCGCCGAAGCCGTCGGCCAGGAGCTTCGTGCCGTCTTCCCCTCGGACTTCATAGACGCAATGGACAGTTTTCGCAACGAGCAGGGAGTTCATCACCTTTACAAGTTTCGTCTGACCACCCGCGCTGGCGAGCAGCGCACCGCCAACATCGCCATCGCTCCCCTGCTCTCGAGGGATTTCATATCGGTCGGCCGCATCATTTTGGTCGACGACATCACCGAGCGCGTCTCTCTGGAAACCCAACTGGCGCAGGCCGACAAGCTCAGCTCCATCGGCCTGTTAGCCGCGGGCGTGGCGCATGAGATCAACACGCCGCTGGCCGTCATCTCCTCCTACGCGCAGATGCTCTCAAAGCAGCTCAAGGGCGACGCCCGCCTTGGCCCGGTGCTGGACAAGATTACCCAGCAGAGCTTCCGCGCTGCCGAAATCGCCAATGGCCTGCTGAATTTTTCGCGCACCTCGACGACTGAATTCCGCGAGACCGATCTCAACCAGGTCATCCGCGACACGCTCTCCCTGCTGGAGCACCAATTCAAGACGGCAAAGATCGTCGTGGATCTGGACCTGGTCGATGAGCTGCCGCTGATCCACGGCAACCCCGGCAAACTGCAGCAGGTTTTTCTCAATCTGCTGCTGAACGCCAAGGAGGCCATGCCCGGCGGCGGCCAACTGCGTGTGGCCACGCAGGCCAACAGCCACGTCGAAGCGGTCATCGGCGACTCCGGCTCCGGCATCGCTCCCGAACACCTGAAGCGCATCTACGATCCCTTCTTCACCACCAAGACCATGCCCAAAGCCGGCGACCGCCGCGGCACAGGCCTGGGACTTTCCGTCTCCTACGGCATCATCCAGGAGCACGCCGGCAAGATTCATGTCGAAAGCGCCGTCGGCGCCGGCACCACCTTCCACCTTGAGTTTCCCCTGTTGAGGAATTCCGTTCATGCCTGAGGTCGAACTGCCTTTGAATCTGCCCGCATCCGCAACCGCCGTCAACGGCAACTCCGCTCTGCCCGCTGGCCTGGCCAGCATCCTTGTCATCGACGACGAGGCATCCATCCGCGAGTCGCTCGAAGTGCTGCTTACCCTGGAGGGCTACGCGGTCACGCTGGCCGTCGACGGTGTCGAAGGAATGCGGATTCTGGATACGGAGAGCTTCGACCTGCTGCTGCTGGACCTGAACCTGCCCGGCCAGAGCGGCCTCGAACTGCTGCCCCTGATCAAGGAGCGCCAGCCCGAGATGCCGGTCATCATGATCACCGCCTATGGCACCGTGGACAACGTCGTCGATGCCATCCACGCCGGCGCGGAAAACTTCGTCCAGAAGCCCTGGGACAACGAGAAGCTGCTGGCCGACATTCGCTCCGCCGTCGCCCGCCACAAGGCCGAGGAAGAGAACCTTCAGCTCAAGCGCACCCTCAAGCAGCGGTACAACTTCTCCAACATCGTGGGCAAGAGCGAGACCATGCTGAAGGTCTTCGACCTCATCTCCCAGGTGGCGCCCAGCCGCTCCACGGTTCTCATTCAGGGAGAAAGCGGGACCGGCAAGGAGCTTATCGCCAAGGCCATCCACGCCAACTCGCCGCGCAAAGACAAGCCCTTTGTCCCGATCAACACCGGCGCCATGCCCTCGGAGCTGCTGGAATCCACGCTCTTCGGCCACGTCAAGGGGGCATTCACCTCGGCCATCGCCAGCAAGAAAGGCCTCTTTGAAGTCGCCAACGGCGGCACGCTCTTCATGGACGAGATCGTGACCATGGGCATGGATACCCAGGCCAAGATTCTGCGCGTCCTGCAGGACCGCCGATTCATGCATCTGGGCGGCGTGCAGGAGATCCAGGTGGACGTGCGCATCATCGCCGCCACCAACATCGACCTTCGCCAGGCGGTGCGCGACGGGCAATTTCGCGAAGACCTCTTCTACCGCCTCAACGTCATCACCGTGGACCTGCCCCCGCTGCGCGCCCGCCGCGAAGACATTCCCCTGCTGGCCCAGCATTTCCTCGAGTTCTACTCCAAGGAGAACGCCCTCGCCCCGCGCAAGCTCTCCGCCGACGCCATGCGCGCCCTGATCGATTATGAGTGGCCCGGCAATGTCCGCGAACTCGAAAACGTCATCGAGCGCGGCGTCGTGCTCTCCTCGGGGCCGGTGATCGGCTCCGACCTGCTCCCCGGCCACATCACCGGCCGCAGTTTCCAGGACGCGCTGCTGGCCCACAACCCCAACGCCTCCCTCTTCGACATCACCGAAGAATTCGAGCGCCGCATCATCATCGAGAAGATGGAGCGCTGCAACGGCAACCAGACCGAAGCCGCCGAGCAGTTCCACATTCCCCTCTCCACGTTGAACCAGAAGATCAAGCGCCTCAGCATCGAGATCAAGAAGAAGAGCAGAGAGTAGAAAGCCCAGCGCCGTTCATTGCGGCTGGCTGGCAAGGGGTGCCTGTTCTTCCTCGGAGGGTTCTTCGCCGGCGCTTGCCGCTGGACTGAGGAAATCTCTCACGGGGTTCGGCGTGGGACGGCCTGTCAGGTATCCCTGGACTTCGTTGGCGCCCAGGGCCTCGACGATCTCCAGTTGCTCCTGCTTTTCCACGCCCTCGACGATCACCCGCATTCCGATCTCATGGGCCAGGGTGATGAGGGTGCGGATCATGGATTCGCTCTCCGGTTGCGCGTTCAGGTTCCTCACAAAGGAACCGTCGATCTTCAGGGTGTCGAAGGACAACGAGGGCAGATAACTCAGGTTGGAATAGCCGGTGCCGAAATCGTCGATGGCCATGCTGACGCCCATCCCCCGGAAACGATGGATGGTCTCGGCCGCTTGCTGAGCCGCTCCCAGCATCGCCGACTCGGTAATTTCAATTTGCAGCAGTTCGGGCCGGAGCCCAGTGCGCTCGAGGATGGCGCTCACCTCTTCCACAAACCCCTTGCGGCGAAACTGGAAGCTGGAAGCGTTGACTGCGACCTGGACCGGGTAGGGCATCATCTTCTGCCACCGGACGGCTTCGGTGCAGGCCTGCTCCATAATGTAGGCGCCCAGAGCCCAGATCATTCCGCTCTCTTCGGCGATGGGGATGAACTTGACCGGAGGGATTTGGCCGAGAGTCGGGTGAGTCCAGCGGGCCAGCGCTTCGAAACGGGTCAAGCGGCGATCCGCCAGTTCGAACTCCGGCTGATAGTGCACAGAGATCTCGTGCCGCGCGACCGCGCCTCGCAGCAGATGCTCCAGGGTCAACCGTTCATGCACCTGGGAACCGATTTCGGAGGTGAAACAGGTGACACGATTCCTGCCTTCGCGCCTGCCGATGTACATGGCGCTGTCGGCTTGCTGCATCAGTTCCTCGGCATCCGTCGCGTCCTCTGGAAAGACGCTGATGCCGATGCTCGCCCCAATGGCAAGCATGTGCCCTTTCACTTCAAAAGGATCCGAAATTGATTTCAGCAGGTTTTCCGCCAGCAGCACCGCGTCTTCCCTGGCATGGAGCTTGTTCATGATCACCATGAACTCATCGCCGCCAAGGCGAGCCAGCATATCTCCCGCGCGAATCCACGACCGCAGGCGAGCGGCCAATTGCACCAGAAGCGCATCGCCAACGGCGTGACCGAGACTGTCATTGACCAGCTTGAATCCATCCAGATCGATATAGAGCAGCGCAAGGGTGGTGGCTTCTTTTTGCGCCTCAACCAGAAGGGAAGATAGCGTATCCGACAGCAGCTTGCGGTTGGGCAGGCCGGTGAGAGGATCGTTGAGCGACTCGTACACGGCCGCGTCCTTCGCTCTCTCCAACTCCGCCTGATTCTGCCTGAGCTGGGTCACATCGATGGCGGTCGTCTCATAGACCATGCCCTCAGGGGTCTGCACGGGGGTGATGTTCTTGAGCACGTGAACGGTGACGCCATCGTTCCGGCGCAGGCTTGCATCGCGATTACTCAATGCTTCCTCTTTTTGAAGCGCAGCGCACAATTGCTCCCTGTGAGCGGGGTCGACCTGGAAGTCCCAATAAGAACGGCCGATCAGATCCTCGCGCGACTTGAACCCAAGCAATCTCACAAACGCCATATTGCAGTCAACGATGGCGCCGTCGGGCCGCCAGGTGAAGACCGCCGCCAGGTTGCGCTCGAAGAGCCGCCGGTACTTTGTCTCCAGGCGCAACTCACTCTCCAGCCGCGCGCGAATGGTTGCGGTCTGCTGGCGGACGGTTCGCCGCAGCAGCGCAACCCAGACGAACGTCGCGATCACACAAAAGGCCGTGCCGCCCAAAATCGCCAGTCCACGCCTCAGCGTCAGCCAGCCGGGCCCTCCCTGGACCACCATATCGGCCGGCGAATCAACCAGAATCAAGAGCGACGCTGGCCACTCCGGCGTCGCGCTCCGGATCACTGCGAAACCGGTCAACTCAAGAAAGGAATCGCGCGCGAAGCCGACCGTTTCGCGTGCGGCGTCGCTGCGCAGCAGAACAGCGATAAAGCGCTGGTCCCCCTCCTGGAGTTGATAGACGAACTCTGTGGCATTGGTGCTCTGGCTGATCAGCCGCCCCCTCAGATGCACCCGCCTTCCGTTCAGCGAGCGCTTGACCACCTCCGCGGCGGTTACTTCAAGGGGCGCGACGCCGCCGGCGTTCAGTTGGACTGCGGCTAGATGGACGGCGGAATCCGACAACTCCAGGCCAAACGGCCCATGGCTCAGGAACCCGATCACGTCCACAGTACTCCCCGTCCGGACGGTGACAGCCATTGAGGTCCCCACAATCAGCATCCCCGAACTATCCCGAATGGAGAACCGCCCCGGAGACTGCCACGTCACCGTGCCGCGAAGGTGAATCTGGCGCACGAAGCGCTGGTCCGCGTCTGAGGCGTGAATGTCCTGAATCGGCGTCGGCGCTGAGGAAAAGGAATCCGGCAACGGGGGCTCTTCAACTTTAATATCGTCAAGAGAATTGAGAAAGATTTGCGCTGCCACGCGCTTCTTTGTGTCGTCGACGTGCTGGCCAACGACGCCTATCGCCTTCACTTTGGCGCCGATCAGGCTGTGCGCGGCAGGATCCTCCGGCTGGGGAACGACCAACCATGCTAGATTCTCCCCATCGTGGATGCGAAAACAGACGCGGGACCAATCGTTGTCACACGGGTGCAGCACGCCTTCGGTGATCACCCGATGACTTTCCGCCGCTCCGGCGTCGAGCTCGGCGATGGTTCTCTGCTCCGGATTGGGGAGCACCCCGCGGCCCAGCACAAGGATCTTTGGCTGAGCAAGGGCCGGACCGTTATCTTTCGCAACAGAAATGCCGCGCACGCGAACGCGCTCGCCTAAGGGGTATTTTTTGCCTGTCCCGTGCATGTCGATGAAGGTGACGCCGGTTTGATCCTGTACAAACAAAAGACCCCACTCCGGATCGGAGTAAGTTACCACGGCCTCAAGCTCGATTGGATAGGAATGCGCGGCTTCGGTCCTGCTCAGGCGAAAGAGATCTTGCACCGTACGCAACGTGCGTGGGGGCACGACGGACTCGGGCGCCCGCGAAGGCTCTTCAACTTTGATTTCCTTTAGGCTGTAAACGAACAGTTCCGCGTCGACGCGTTTGTTCGCGGCATCGACGTAGTGGGCAGCGACGCCAGTCACCTGTACAGTGGCGCCGATAAGGCTTTGCGCGTCCGGGCTGTCCGGCTGGGGTACAAAGACCCAGGCCCATTTTTCCCCATCGTAGAGGCGGTAGCAGATGCGATTGAAGTCGCGGTCGCAGGGGCGCAGCTCGCCTTTGGTGGTTACAAAATGGCTTTCCTCCACTCCGCTGGCCAGTTCGGCGATGCTCACCTGATCGGGATCGGGGCCGGGGCCCGGGCCCAGAACAGTCACCTTGGCCTGAGCCACGAGGATGTTGTTATCATTCGCACCCGTCACGGCGCGCACGCGCACACGTGTGCCCAATGGATAGGCAGTGCTTGTGCCGCGAACGTCAATGAACATTGAGCCGGTTTGATCGCGCACAAACAAATGGCCCCACTCCGGATCGGAATAGGTCACGACGGCTTCAAGGTCAACGGGGTACCCGTTCCTCGCCTCGGCTTTGGTCAAGCTGAAGATATCCAGCACTGTGCGCAAGGTGAGATGGGGACCGGAAGGACCGCTCGCCTGCGAGAAGACGAGAGATGGAAGGAGTAGGAGTATCAACAGACAGTACGACGGCAAGGCCCACGGAACTCGCCCCTGGTTTGCGCAACTGCTCGTCCTGCTTCGCATCTTCGCGAACGGCCCTTCGTTTCGAACAGCCCCGCCGCCTGTAGCGGAACTGCCACCTGATATTACTCCTAGCTGGGAACATCGGCAATCAGTTCAACAATATTCACCCCAAATCTAAGGATCGAATTCCCCTGTCGATTAACACCAGTTAAATCAATGAGATAGAGCTGGAGTTTTCCAGGACGGCGGATCGACCCGAATTCGAAGACAATTGTCCGAGCGTCCGGCGCGCAGCCGCCAGTCTCTTCCGCCCGCCCCGCTACTCAGGGCGGATTCTCGACGCTGAGGGCGCCTTTCGGTTCCCTGTTCCGCCCACCTTTCAAGAAACCCCAACAACTCTCCCGGTGGCCGCAGCCGGAT
>Ga0302275_10000441_pt1 | contig 46775 bp, 35 predicted proteins | sample III_Bog_N2_2_FD_200229 | JGI IMG/M metagenome (GOLD analysis project Ga0302275, IMG submission 200229) | Peat permafrost microbial communities from Stordalen Mire near Abisko, Sweden - III_Bog_N2_2 | ecosystem: Environmental > Terrestrial > Soil > Wetlands > Peat | place: Sweden: Abisko... | reverse complement strand
GAAGCGGCCGCGTTTGTCCACCTGCAGCCAGGGCTCTTCGCCTTCCTTCCACTCGGCCACGCGCATCTTGCCGCTCAACATGCTGGCGTCGACGCCCACGTAAGGAATCGGCTCGGTGAGCGCAAAAGCGCCGCGCCAGGGAATGCGATCCTCGCCCGGCTGGGGAGGCGCGGCGAGACTCTTGTAGCGGTTGACCTGCTCTGGTGTGCCGCGTTCATGAATGGGCGAGAGAGCCAGGAAGCCGGCCAGGCTGGCCGTGGCCGCGCCGCCGTCTACCCAGGCCAGCTCGAAAGCCGCCAGCGAAAGGGCCAGATTCTTGGGCCCGACAATGAATCCACCTTCTTCCGGCTCCATGAAGGCCGCGGTAACACCTGCGCGGTCAAAAGCATCCATCATTTCACTCTTGCCGGGGGTCCATTCGTGGGTATTGCGCTCGCCGGCCGCCACCAGGCGCGCCACGGTTCCCCGCGCCACGCCGCGCGCCGACTGAACCAGCATCTGCAAATCAAAACGGTCAGCAAAGCGCCACAGAATCTGGCGCACCGCGTCCCCAGGGAGAGTAAGCATAATTTTTGAATCAGTTACCGCGACCGTACCCATATTTTGTCCTCAAGAATAGGCCTTATTGTGCATGAAACAAGAGGTTGCAGCAAGTGACATGCATCACTTTGCCGCACCTGCTGCCAGGCTCGCTGTAAACGGAAGATGCAACGATTCCTTATGTAAGAATACGCGAATGATTCGGACCGGACGCGGAAGCGGATTCTTCGATGTGTGACCGGCGTCACTTCCGACCGCGCAACAAAGACTATATGACAGGTACTTGACCGGGAAACGAAAAACGACCGGCCAAGGAGCAATACTATGACTCATGGAATCAAAGCGGCTGTTGTGATCCTGCTGGCCGCGCTTATTGCGGCGCCGGTCTTTGCGCTGTCGCCCGGTGCAACCGTCTACAATACGTCCGCCCCGAAGTGCGGCATGTGTCACGGTGCTGACGGGCTTGCCACTTCGGCCATGGCCAAGAACATGAAGGTCCTGTCCTTCAAGGACCCGAAGATGATCAGCGCAAGTGATGCCCGGTTCTTTGCATCAACGAAGAATGGCCTGAACAAGATGCCCGCCTACAACGGCAAGCTGACCGACCAACAGATCAAGGACGTGGTTGCGTACATTCGCACGCTGCAGAAATAGCAGCGCGCCAAAACAAACTCCGGCCGCAAGGCGCACACCGGGAGAGATGGGCCGTTGCCCTTTCTCTCCCGCGCCTGTGCTGGAGACCGGCTTGAAAGCATTAGGCTTGAAAGCGTAAGCATTGATCGGAGCCGAGATGAAGATTGCTTCCACTTTTGCGCTCATCCTGGGGGCGCTTCTGGTTGTGGCTGCGCCGCGCGTCGCGCAGGCGGATGCTGATTGCCTCGGCTGCCACGGGGACAAGAGCATGCAAGACGCCGCCGGGCACAGTATCGGCGTGGATGGCGATATTTTTCACGCCAGCCTGCACGGCAGCATGAAATGCGGCGACTGCCACACTACCATCAAGGATTATCCTCATCCGGATCAAGTGACGCCGGTCAAGTGCGAGAGTTGCCACACTGGCGAGGCGGAGGGGCTGGTTGGAAGCGTGCATGCCAACCGGGCCGAGCATCCCTGCATCAGTTGCCACGGAGACGCCCATACTATTTTTCCCAAAAGCGATCCCCGGTCGGCGGTGTATCCACTCAACGTTCCGCACACCTGCGGCAACTGCCACGGCAACGATGCACTGGCCAAAAAGCATGGCCTGCCCAACGTCTACCCGATGTACCTGGATTCCATCCACGGGTTCGCGCTCAGCAAAGAGGGGCTGCTGGTGGCGGCCAACTGCCAAAACTGCCACGGATCCCATCACATTCTGAGTCACAAGGATCCGCAGAGTCCTACCTACAAGACGAATATTCCCAAGACCTGCGGACAATGCCACGCGGGGATTACCGCCAACTATCTAGGCGGCGTGCATGGCAAGGCTATTGCGTCCGGCAATCTGAATGCGCCGGTCTGCTCAGACTGCCATACGGCTCATGCGATCTTGCAGCCGACCGAAGCTACTTTCCGCATGCAATCCACACCCATTTGCGGCTCATGCCACAAAGACAAGCTCTCTACTTACCGGGATACCTTTCACTCGCAACTGGGCTCACTGGGCGGCTACGTGGAGACAGCACGCTGCTGGGACTGCCACGGAGCGCATGATGTATTGCCCGCCTCCGATCCCCGCTCCCCGATTGCCCCGGCCAACTTGGTGGCCACCTGCGGCAAGTGTCATGCAGGCGCCAACGCCAGTTTCGTGCAGTATCAGCCTCACGCCAACGCGCACAACCGCAAGCTGAATCCGGCCCTCTTCTTTATCCGCTTGTTCATGAACCTGCTGCTGGCCGGGGTACTGACGTTCTTCATGATTCACACCATATTGTGGCTGATCCGCTCGCGGTACCAACAGGTCAAGACGCGTTCGGCAAAGGGAGGCAAGAATGGCTGATTTCGAGCAGACAGAGGTAAGCAACGCGCAAAGCCACGCGGGTGAGCGGTATTTTGTGCGCTTCACACGCGCACAGAGATACATGCATGCCGTCCTGTTCACCACCTTTCTGGGACTGGCGGCCACCGGGCTGCCCATGCGCTTCAGCGAGAGCTTCTGGGCGAGGAGATTTGCCAGCGGCGTGGGCGGATTCGGGAGCATCATCTTCTTTCACAAGTTTTTCGCCGTGGTGCTGACCGTGGCCTTCCTCATCCACGTGAAAGAAGTTTTCACCCGCGGGCTGCTCCATCGGGAAAAGGGAATTTTCTGGGGAAATACCTCCATGGTGGCCAACTGGAAGGATGTGAAGGATCTCTTCGGTCACATGCGCTGGTTTTTGGGACTGGGACCCAAGCCGCAGTTCGAGCGTTATGCCTATTGGGAGAAGTTCGATTACTGGGCGGTCTTCTGGGGCATGATTGTCATTGGTTTTTCAGGATATGCCATGTGGTTTGCCCCATTCTTTGCCCATTTCCTGCCCGGCTGGGCGTTGAATGCCGTGCTGGTGATTCACAGCGAGGAAGGGCTGCTGGCTATTTTGTTCATCTTTTCTATCCACTTCGTCAACACCCATCTGCGCCCGGATAGCTTCCCCATGGACATGGTGATTTTTACCGGCGTGGAGAGCGAGGAAGAGTTCAAGACCAAGCGCCCGGAAGAGTATCAGAGGGTTGCGGCCCAGGGAAAGCTGGAGTCGAGGCTCGGGGTCAAGCCGCCGATCTGGCTGCTGAATTTTTCCAAAGTGGTGGGATTCACGGCGATATTCATCGGATTGTTGCTTTTAGTGCTGACGCTGAGCGCGTACTTCGGGGGCTGAGCGAGCGGTTCAGCGGACAGGAACCTGCCGAGCAAACGGTTCGATCATCTGGTATCGGAGAAGGGTATGGGCTGAAGCTCATACCCTTCGCTGTATAGGTTCTGAAAGGCTCATGGAACGGTTCCGCCGGTCTGTGAGCCTGTGACTCCAGTCACAGCGGGTTTTGCCGCCGTAGCGTCTCCTCAGAGGCGTGAAGACTTCCAGAAACATCCTCGCCCAAACGCTTGCTTTATCCCTGTTCTTTTGCGCCTGCGCGGCTCGCGCCGAGCAAAAGCCCAAGGATAAGGACTGTCTTGCCTGCCACTCAGACGCCACCTTGACCACGGAGGTCAACGGCAAGCAGGTCAGCCTGTACGTGGACGAAAGCAAGATGAAGCAATCCATTCACGGCGGCATGTTCGCCTGCGTGGATTGCCACAAGGATGTGAAGGGGCTGGTCCACGAGACTACGCCCAAAAAGATCACCTGCGCAGAGTGTCATGCCGACGCACAGCAGGCTTACGCGCACAGCCTACACTCTACGGCGAAGCCCGGCGCGGCCCAGGCAGCCAATTGCCAGGACTGCCACGGAGGCGCGCACGAGATTCTGGCCGCCGCCGACGACAAGTCGCCGGTCAATCACGCGAACATTCCTGCCACCTGCGGCCGGTGCCACGGGCAGAAGTTTCTGATGGAGTCGAACGGCGAGAGCGGCCAGCCCTTCATCTCCTACCAGCAGAGCGTGCATGGACTGGCCATTGAGAAGGGCTCCAAGAAGGCAGCGGTCTGCACCGATTGCCATGGTTCGCACGAGATTCTTCCCGCCAACAACGCCAAGTCGCCGATTTACAAGTTCAATGTTCCCAGCACCTGCGGCAAGTGCCATGGCACGGTCCAGCAAACCTTTGACGAGAGCATTCATGGGCAAGCCATCGCGCGCGGCAATGGGCTGGCTCCGGTGTGCACTGATTGTCACGGAATTCACTCCATCAAGGCGCACATCGACCCCAACTCGTCGGTCTCCGAGCAGAACATTGCGCGCACCACCTGCGCCCGCTGCCACGAAGGCGTGCGGCTCTCGCAGGAGTTCGGCGTGGCCGGAGGCCGCGTCTCCACTTATCTGGACAGTTATCATGGGTTGGCCTCCGAGGGCGGCTCGGTGGTGGTGGCCAACTGCGCCAGTTGCCACGGGGTGCATAACATCCTGCCTTCCAGCGATCCCCGCTCCACCATCAATAAAGCTAACCTCGACGCTACCTGTGGCCAGTGCCACAAGGGAGTTACGCAGAAATTTACGCTGACCAAGGTTCACGGGGACGGCAGCAAGTCCAAGGACATTGGTTCGATTGCCGTGCGCTGGGTGAGATGGTTCTATCTGGCATTGATCCTTCTGGTGATCGGCGCCATGTTCCTGCACAACGCGATCATCTGGCAAAGCAAGGCCAGGGCGCTCAGGGCCGTGCAGAATCCCATGATGACTCGCATGAGCACGAACCAGCGCTGGCAACACCTGATTCTGCTTTCCTGTTTCATCATTCTGGTGATTACCGGCTTTGCCCTCAAGTTCCCCAACTCATGGATCGCCGAACTGCTAGGCAACGGAAACGGCGAGAGGCTGCGCAGCATCATCCACCGAGTCGCGGGAGTGATTCTGATTGCCGCCGGCGTCTATCACATCTTTTACCTGGTGATCACCAAGGAAGGCCGGAGGCTGATCTGCGACTTTGCTCCTCGGCCTAAAGACGCCTTCGATGCGTGGGCGACGATGCGTTATTACCTTGGCCTGGGCGGCGAAAAGCCGAAGTTTGGACGCTTCAACTATGCGGAAAAAGCTGAATATTGGGCGCTGGTGTGGGGCACGGCGCTGATGGCGATTACCGGCGTGATGATGTGGGCCAACGTATCGACGGGAAATTTGTTGGCGCGCTGGTGGGTTGACGTGGCCACTGCTATCCACTTCTATGAGGCAATTCTGGCCACACTGGCGATAGTGGTGTGGCACTTCTACCAGGTCTTCCTTGATCCCGATGTCTATCCGATGAACTGGGCCTGGTGGGACGGGAAGATGCCAGTCGAGCACTATCGCCACGAGCATGGGCTGGATACGGACGCCATCGCTGAGGCGGATGCAAAGGCCAAAGCAGAACAGCCGAAGAAGTAAGCCGGGCAGCAAAGATGGATGCAAAGATTCTCCGGAGCGGAGGCGTCGCGATAACGGCGCTAACCGCTCCGCTTGGCCAACCAGCCAAGGCCTTCATTACTTATTAAAAACCATATTTTGAAATGCGAGAAACAATCAAATAAATCAGGTGATTGTCTTGACAGTGCCTGGGCCGTGATGTACGTTTTAGGGGTTTAAAGAGTACTTCCCCTAAAACCAAGAGAGGTTAAATGCATATGGCTCAGGTGCGGAGATTCAGCGCATTTAGGTTAGCGGCATTTCTGTTGATCTTCAGCATGGCAGCAGCAGCGCAATTTGGGTTCCCTAAAAAAGGCAATCTTCTATTACAAGGACATGAAGGTGACCTTCACGAATGGGAAAGTCAGCAATGTTGAGTAGAGCGTATGCGCGATCGCTGGTTTATGCACCCAGGCTCGCGCTTCATGGTTCGCACAGCAGGCTGGCGCTTCGATCCTGGAGCGCCGGACCAGAACAATGAAAGGAAACGAGGATCCGATGACAACACAACTTCTTTGCAGAGTTATGCGAAATAGCTCTGCTGTACTGATTCTTGCTGGACTCCTGATATTCGGCGGCGTAGGCAAAGCCGCCGGAAATAAACCCAATAATCAGGCGCCCGCCAGGCCGGCGCCAGCGCCTTCCAGACCAGCGCCTTCCAGACCAGCGCCAGCCAGGCCAGCGCCAGCCAGACCAGCGCCAGCTAGACCAGCGCCAGCCAGGCCGGCGCCGGCGCCTTCCAGACCAGCGCCAGCCCCCACGATTTCCAGGCCAGCGCCAGCCCCCACGATTTCCAGGCCAGCGCCAACTACGACTACCTCGAGGCCCTCACCCGGTCCAGCGCCTTACAGGCCTGCGCCAACGACAACGACTACCGGCGGAGCCTCGCACGGGCCGACGACCACCAACGGGGCTGCCACGCACGGACCGACGACTACCAACGGGGCTGCCACGCACGGACCGACGACCACCAACGGGGCTGCAACGCAAGGACAGACGACCACCAGCGGGGCTGCCACGCACGGACCGACGACTACCAACGGGGCTGCCACGCACGGACCGACAACTACCAACGGGGCTGCCACGCACGGACCGACAACTACCAACGGGGCCGCCACGCACGGACCGACAACTACCAACGGGGCCGCCACGCACGGACCTACGACTACCAACGGGGCTGCCACGCACGGACCGACGACCACCAACGGGGCTGCCACGCACGGACCGACGACTACCAACGGGGCTGTCACGCACGGACCGACGACCACCAACGGGGCTGTCACGCACGGACCGACAACTAACGGCGGTGTTACCAATGGCCGCAATCAAACCAACGGCGGCGTCAATAACGGCGGTCGCAACCAGAATGCAGGCGTCAATAACGGCGGTCGCAACCAGAATGGGTTCAGGAGTTCCACGCCCAAGGGCAACACCGAGCGCGCAACACGCAATGGCGGCGCGATTCGCACCCGGCCCAACGGCAAGGTCAGCGACGTGCATGACACCAGGCGGGGCATGGACGTGCATCACGGACTGAACGGCAACCGCGCAGTCCATGTAGAGCGCGCCGACCACAGCCGCGTCTTCGGCGAGCGTGGCCGTCCGGGCTACGTGCAACGCCCGTACAGTTACCATGGCCACGATTACGGGCGGCGCAGCTACTCCTACAACGGCCGCTCGTACAGCCATTTCTACCACGGCTATGATTATCGCGGCAGGCATATGGACGTGTATGCCCCGGACCACTACTATAGTCGCGGCTTTTACGGATGGGCGTATAACCCGTGGAGAAGCCCCATCCACTATGGCTGGGGTTGGGGAGGAGCACCCTGGTACGGGTACTATGGCGGCTTCTTTGCGCCGGCTCCGTTCTACCCCAGTGCCGCGCTCTGGCTGACGGACTATATGGTCTCGCAGGACTTGCAGGCAGCCTATACGGCCCATCAGGAGGCTGGTGAAGCAGCTCCTATTGCTGCCGAGGGTGGCGGAGGGCAGGCGCTTACCCCCGACGTGAAACAGGAGATCGCCCAGGAGGTAAACGGCCAGTTGGCGCTGGAGAACCAGGAAGCGCAGCAGAACTCCGCGCAGCAGGACGTAGACCCAGGTTCCAGCGGGATTGCGCGCATGTTGTCTGACGGCCATAAGCACGTGTTTGTGGTCGGCAGCGCTCTGGATGTGACGGACTCCAACCAGGCTGAGTGCGCCCTGAGCGACGGCGATGTGCTTGGCCTGATGAGCCCGCCACCGCCCGACGCGACAGCGGCAGACCTGGTGGTGATGGCCAGCAAGGGCGGCAATGAGTGCCCGAAATCCAGCACGGTGACGGTGCAAGTGACCGACCTGCAGGAGATGCAGAACCGCATGCGGGAGTTGATCGACCAGGGACTCCAGGAACTGCAGAACAAGCAGGGCAAGGGAGGATTGCCGCCGGCTCCACAATCGGCGCAAGCCCCGCCGGCTCCGGCGCAGTATGCCGAAGTTGCGCCTCCAGCGGATCCCAATGCCGGGACTGAGATTCAGCAACAGACCCAGCAGGCCGATCAGGCGGAAACGGAAGCGCAGCCTCAATAGAACCAGGCGAGATCAACGCGGCTCCGGGTGCGCCGGCCAATGTGGCGCACCCTGGGCCGAAGATCAGCCATAACGGAACAAAGGCCATCTACAACAAAAATCCCGCCATGAGACAACAGAGTTGCTGTCTGATGGCGGGATTCTCGTTCTGAACTAATTAGCGTCTGGCTTCTACGCGTAATTGATAGGGTTCCTGTTTAGCCACTGCTCATCGCGCACCTTGCCGATGTTCTTCATCGCGCCGCCGGCAACACTGGCGCTGAGATGGCGGCTCTTCCAGGCGAAGCCGGCGCCTAGCCCGACAACGCAACCCAGCAAGCCGTACGCCAAAGTAACTGCCGGAGATTTCCGCCGGCTGATGGGATAGCCAACAATCACGCCGACGCATGCGCCTACCACGGCGGGAATCAGAGCGCCTTTGACCGACTCGCCAAGAAAGGGAGCAAGAGGTTCTCCGTTGAGAAACTCATCCTGTCCGGAACGCGCACCCTCGATTCCGGAGCCAACCAGCCGCCGGCCATAATCAACATTGGATTTTACCCACTCGCCCAACTCCATGCGGTCTCCTAATATTGCTTCAATGCACTTTCAAGTTTATCAGATGACTAAACGCAGAGGATTACCGTTTTTCTAGTTCCATCATGCGGGAAACATAATTGGTACACGGGCAACGCGGGTCCTAATCGGGATGCTGCCAAAGCCGGTCCGGGCGAGTTATCATCGTCCCACTTGATCTTTTGGCAAGGTGTGAGGGCAATGCGGATTGCGTACATACTCACCTCGCTGGGTGTCGGCGGAGCGGAACGGCAGGCGCTGGCGCTGGCGGCGCGCATGCGGGCGCGTGGCCACGAGGTCAAGCTTCTCGTTCTCCGTGGCCGGCAGCCCCAGGAGTGGGCCACCCCCCTCGACCCTGTTCGCCTTGATATGCGCAGGACTCTGGTTAGTATCCTGGCTGGTATGTGGAAAGCACGCCGTTCTTTGCGCGACTTCCAGCCCGATCTGATCCACAGTCACACTTTTCCGGCCAACATGGCCGCCCGTCTGCTCAGGATTTCGTTTCCGCGGACGGCTGTTCTCTCCACCATTCATAACGTCTACGAAGGACGCTGGCCGCGGATGCTGGCCTACCGGCTGACCGATGGATTGAGCCGCCACTCCACCGCCGTGAGCCATGCCGCCGCAGCTCGTTTTGTGCGCCTCAAAGCCGTGCCGGCCCGCAAGTATTCGGTCCTGACCAATGGGACCGATATGATGGAGTTCGCGCCCAGCTCGGAGCGCCGCACGCGCACTCGCGCAGGGATGGGAGTGGGGGATGAGTTTGTCTGGCTGGCGGCAGGACGCATTACGCCCGCCAAGGACTATCCAAACCTGTTCAGCGCGTTTGCTCGCGTCCGCGCCGCCGTCCCTTCGGCTTGCCTTTGGGTCGCCGGAGAGTGCATCGGCACAGGTTTTGCGGCCATTCAATCCCTGACGGATGATTTAGGGTCTTCCGTTCGCTGGCTGGGTTTGCGACGCGATATGGCCGCCCTGCTGGACGCTGCCGACGGCTTTGTACTGGCCTCTGCCTGGGAGGGCATGCCGCTGGCCGTGGGCGAAGCGATGGCCATGGAAAAGCCCGTGGTCGCCACCGATGCAGGCGGGGTGCGCGAGCTGGTTGGAGAGACAGGATTTATTGTTCCCACCAAGAGCCCGGAGAACCTGGCCGAGGCCATGCTGGAGATGATGCGGAGGACGAACGAAGAACGCCGCGGAATGGGCAGGTCGGCGCGGGCACGCATTGCGGCTCACTTCAGCATGGACGCCAAAGCCAATGAGTGGGAATTGCTGTACCGGGAAGTGCTGGCACATAAAAAATGAACTGCTCTTCAACCTGGATGGTTTGCCCCGTCAGCACCCCATGATACTCTTATGAGCGATTTCATGAGTGCCTCTCCTGGCCGGTCTATCGGTTCAGCGGAAGGCCAGGAGGAGATTGGATGCGAGCAGCAAGTGCGGGCTATGCAGTGTGTTGCGTCCTGTTGGGCGCGGTTGTTTATATGGGAGGAGAGATGGCACGGGCGCAGGCCAAAGCGGTGCAGAGTCCAACGCAGAATGCCGTTCTGACGCTCGATCATGGCTGGCAGTTCCGGCAGATCACGGCTGGCGCCGAGCAGGCAGAGAACGGATGGCTTCCCGCCACCGTTCCCGGAGACGTACATCTGGACCTGCTGGCCAACAAGAAGATTACCGACCCTTTCTTTCGCGACAACGAGGCCAAGCTGCAATGGATTGAGCAGGAGAGCTGGGAATACCAGCTGAGCTTTGTGGTAAAGCCGGAGTTGCTCGCTCGGGCTAATGTGGATCTCGTCTTCGACGGCCTGGATGGAGTTGCTGAGGTTTCCCTGAATGGCGCAAAGCTGCTCAGCGCTGACAACAGCTTTCGCGTCTGGAGAGTGCCCGCCAAGAGCCACCTGCACGCCGGCAAAAACCTGCTGAGCATTATTTTTCCATCGCCTATCAAGGCAGCCGCCGCTGTGGCCGCCGGCGATCCATGGCAGCCCAAGACCAAGGTCGAGGCCAAGACCTATATTCGCAAGCCTGCCTATGAGTACGGCTGGGATTGGGGTCCGCGGTTCGTGACCAGCGGCATCTGGAAGCAGGTGCGGCTGGAAGCGTGGGACAAGCTGCGCATTGCTGATTTCGCCATCCATCAACGCGACGTGAGCAGGGAAGTGGCCCACCTGGATGCGGAGGTGGAGATTGAGGCCGCGAGCGCAGGCACGGCTACGGTAAGCGTGCAGTACTCCGGCGACGCTAAGCCAGGCGCCCGCGCCAGCATAGTCAGTGTCCATGCCGGCCGCAATGTGATTGATTTACCCATTGAGATTCAGAAGCCGAAGCTCTGGTATCCAGCTGGCTATGGCGAACAGCCGCTCTATAACTTCGAGGCGATGGTCCTGTCTGGAGGCGCTTTCGTTCAAACGCAGAAAGTCAAGGCCGGCCTACGCTCCATCGTGCTGCATCGGGAGTTGGACAAGTGGGGCCGCAGCTTTGAATTCATAGTGAATGGCATTCCAGTCTTCGCCAAGGGCGCGGACGTGATTCCCTTCGACAGCTTTCCTAATCGCGTGACGACGGCAAACTATCGCCGCATCCTGCAATCGGCGCGCGACGCCAACATGAACATGATTCGCCACTGGGGCGGCGGCTACTACGAGAGCGACGAGTTCTACGCAATCTGCGACGAGCTGGGCATCATGATCTGGGAAGACTTCATGTTCGGCAACGACTGGCAACCGGGAACCTACGCCTTCAAGCAGAACATTGAGGCCGAGGCCGAGGACCAGGTGCGGCGGCTGCGCAACCATCCAAGCATTGTGATCTGGTGCGGAAACAACGAGACCGAGAGCGCCTTCGGCTGGGGGCCGCGGCCCGGTTTGCCCGCGGATGTGAAATTCCAGATGTGGCAGGATTACCTCACCGAGTTCAGCGGAATACTGCCGCGCGTGGTGGCGCGGCTGAATCCGGAGACGCCCTACTGGCCCAGTTCGCCCAGCGCCGATTACGAAGCGCTCAGCGACCACTACCAGAGCGGCGACACGCACGATTGGAGCGTCTGGCACGGCCGCGTGCCTTTCAGCGAGTATGAGAAGCACCACTGGCGCTTTGTCACCGAGTACGGCTTTCAGTCCTTCCCGGAGATGCGCACCGTGGAGAGCTTTACTCAGCCCGAAGACCGCACAGGTCTCTTTACGCCTGTGATGCTGGCTCACCAGAAGAACAACGAAGGCAACTCCCTGATTCAGGACTACACGAACAAGGATTATCCTGCGCCAAAGGATTTTTCGAGCTTCCTCTACGTCAGCCAGGTGTTGCAGGCCGAGGGCATCAAGATCGGCGCAGAGCATTTCCGCCGATTGCGGCCGGAGACCATGGGCTCCATCTTCTGGCAGTTGAACGATTGCTGGCCGGTGGCCTCCTGGTCGTCCATTGATTATTACGGTCGCTGGAAGGCGCTGCAATACTATGCGCGGCGTTTCTATGCGCCTATCCTGGTTTCGCCGCACTTGGAAGATGGCTCGGTGAAGGTTTATATCGTCTCCGACAAGACCGCACCTATACAAGGGACGCTGCATGCTCGCTTGATGGATTTTGACGGCAAGGTGCTGCTGGAGGAGTCGCACGATGTAATAATTGCGCCGCTTACCAGCAAGGTGTATCTTGACTGGCCGCTGAAGAAACTAACCGACGCGGGCGCAGCCGACACTTCGCGCGTTTTTGTTGTGGCCGAATTGTTTGCGGGCAATTCGCTGCTCTCGCGTAATCTTGTTTATCTCGCGCCAACCAAGGGAGTGCATCTGAAGACGGCTCAATTGAAGATCGAAGCCACCGGCGCGAAGGGAAGTTATAAGATTCGCATTACATCCCCAGTGCTGGCGCGGAGCGTTTATCTCTCCTTTGGCAATCTCGACGTGCAGCTCTCCGACAACTACTTTGACCTGTTGCCGGGTGAGACGGCGGAGATCGCAGTCACCAGCGCGGTTTCGCTTGATGAGCTGAAGGCGCAGTTGCAGGTCATCTCGCTCAGGGATGCCTTTGGAGACGAGGACCGGCGAACCACGGTGACGGCAGCAAACCCTTAGGAATATTTCTCGCCATCAATCAAAGGCCGGAGCTTTATGCCCCGGCCTTTTCTGTTGTTAATCAAATCTCCGCGGATCAGAAGGAGAATGTGGCCTGGAAGAAGATGCGCCGTGCCGCCGAGCTCGTGGGCGACGAGAACATGCGGCCGGCGAGTGCGGTCGATTTATCAAACCGGCTGCCCGGGCCGTAGAGTCCGGTGCTGGTATTGAGGGTCGGAATCAAGGTTCCATTCGGTTGCCCATAGTCGATGTCGTTGAAGAGGTTCAGAGCCTGCGCACTGAAGTTGAGCGAGTATTTGTGGTTTGTGTTGGCTGCGCTGGCGCCGCCTCGGCCACCACCACCTCCACCACCACGGCCTCCACCGCCGCCGCCAAAGCCACCCATTCCACCCATTCCGCCACGGCCGCCGCCAGGTCCACCGCCGCCAGGCCCGCCAGGCCCGCCACCTTGAGGAGGACCGCCAGCGTCGTTCTGGCCAGCTGCTGATGCCAGTTTTGGCCCGATTCCGAAGGAGCGGCTGACGCGCAGGTTTACTGCCACTGCTGCCGGCCCATTGCCAAGATTGTTGGGGATGATAGCCTCCCCTGATTGCGGAACGGTGTCAAAGGCGCCGAAGCTGGTCTGGACCACATTGCTGGCAAGCGACGACGAAGTTGCATAGGATGGCCGGTCGTTGAAGAAGGCATCTCCGGTCAGGTCGTTGTTGGTGGTGATGTTGAATGGCTTGCCGGATTGGGCAACCAAAAAGGGGTTGAAGCTGATGCCCCACGGACCGGTGTAATTGCCCATCAGGAAGAGCATATTGCGCGAAACAAAACCGGCGCGCCCGTAATCCTGTTTCAGGTTGTTGGAGTTTGAAGCCGTCCCCGTATCCGCGTTGGCGTAGGAGAGGTTATAGAAGCCCATTACGCTGAATTTGGGCGAGATGCGTGCGTTGATGTTCATGATCAACTGGTTCTGCTTGAAGACCGCTTCGGGGTAGAACTCTTTCACGATGCCCAAACTTGAATTGGGCCGCGTTCCGGTCAAAGTCGCGCTGCCGTACTGGAAGGTCCCCGGCTCAAATGCGTTCGAGTCTCGCGTGGCCATCTGGTGTACGCCATAGGAGTGCAGATAGGTGAGGGTCCCAGAGATGGTCTTGGTCAACTGGCGCTCCAGGCTGGTTCCAAACTGCTGCATATAGGGCGCGCGGTAGCTGGGCGCAATCTGGTAGATTTCCGATATGGCTGCGGTTCCCGTGCCGCACGAGGCCAGGCCTCCGGTGATGTTACTCAGGCCGGTGGCGTTGAAACATGCGGGGTTGGTGATGCTGATCTGCGTTTGGCTGTTGCCGTTGTTGTTGAAGCGCTCGAGCGACATCAGGCTGCTGGTTTGGAAGCGATCATAAAAGAAGCCATAGCCGCCGCGCAGAACTGTCTTGGCCTGCTTCTTGTTCTTGTGTCCGTCGAGTGCATAGGCGAAAGCAAAGCGCGGAGCCCAGTCGCTATGGTCTGCAGTGTGGTTTTGCGTCTCCCAGCGCAGGCCGCCGGAAAGCGTCAGGAATTGATTGAATTTCCAGTCGTCCTGAAAGTAGAGCGCGGCATCGAAGACGTTGCCCAGAATCGCCTGTTTGCCAGTGGTGTAGGTCAGATTGTTAGGAATGCATCCGCCGGTTTGCGACGCCGGGCAGGCTGCCTTGATTTGCGCAAAGGTTTGACCCTGTGCAAGCCCGTTCAGCGTGGCCACGTAAGCCTGTAACGAGGGGAAACTGAAACTGCCGTTGAAATTAGCGTTCGTCATGTTGGCGTCGCGATTGTCGCGAATCCATGTGCCGAATTTGATGGCATGAGCGCCAGCCGACACGGTGGTCATGTTCTGTAATTCAAGATGATCCGTATGGTCCGTATTAAATTGTCCGCCGGAGCCGCCGCCAGAGAAGTCCCCTGACACTCCTACACTTGGCGCCGTGCTCACAGGTGTTGTGGACGAGAGAGCGCGTCGGTATTGAAAGTGGGTCTCGTTGACCATGTGTTCGTTGATGATCTGCGAATCCGTCAATTGGATGGAGTGTTCCGAGGAGGTGCTGGAGGTGGCCTGCGAGGGCAGGGAGGTCGTGCCGAGGCTGCCGCTCGAACTGCCGTGCTCGTATTGATAGCGCAGCGTCAGCGTGTTCTTCTGCCCCAGTTGCAGATCAATCCGCGGCGAAACCTCAAATCGAGTTGAAGGGCTGAAGACGGAGCCCGTAACTGGAATAATGTTGCCGCTGGAGTCGGTAGGAATGGAGTAGAGGCCGGTGGTTGAATTCAGAACCGCTGTGCTGGCAGTGTAAATGTTTGCGTCCTGAATATTGCGCCCCTCAACGGTGAGAGTATAGGACGCATTCTTGTTGAACGAGCCGCTGACGTTGCCGTTGTACTGGATGCTGTGATAGTCGGGAATCGATGCTACGAATGGGTTGCCGGTGTTGAAGAGATTGTCGTTGCCCATCACGAAGGCTCTGCCGTGCAGCGCGTTGGTGCCGGGCTTGGTCAGAATCTCGATGCGCCCATAGCCGATGTGGTCGAATTCGGCGGAGAAAGGATTCTGATTGATGCGAATCTCGCGGATGGCCGACTTGGGCGGCAGTGTTCCGCCGGTAAAACCGTCAATGTAAATCTGCCCGCCGTTGGGTCCCGCCGAGGGTCCGGCCAGGGCCGTCAGTTCATTGGAGAGCTCGTCGGGATCGTCGGAGAGAGCATCGAGGTCAGCGCCCTTCAGGACAATGGCGCTGGCGTTGCCGCTGGCTTCGACGTTGACCTGGGGCGACTCATCGGTGACCACCACGCTTTGCTGCTCGACCTGCAAAGCCATGGAGATGTCCACACGCTTCACCTGCCCGACAGAAAGTTGTATGGCTGGCGAAGTAAATGGAGCGAAGCCCTCAACGTTGCTCTGCACAATGTAGCTGCCGGGAGCCATGCCGTTCACAGAATAATGGCCGCTCGCGTCCGCCGTCGCCTTAGACACGGCGGCTCCAGCCGAAGTTGTGATGGTGATCGACGCGCCAGGAATCAGCGCGCCTGTCGGGTCAGAAATTTGTCCGCGCACCGTGGCCGTTGCAGCAGGCGCAGCGGGCTGTGCAGGCGTAGCGAGCGCGGGAGATTGCGTCTGCGCCGAGGCCATACCGGCCGCGCCAAATGCCAGGATAATCATTAGAAGCGTGAAGTTACGTAACTTGGGAAGCATGATGACCTCGCTTGTTTCCGCTTGCCGTGTGTGAGATTGCAGAGCATAGCCGGGATTGTTGTCGATGCCCTTGCAGCAGTGAGTAGGCCTGTTATGTTGACGCTGGGGAATAGCAGAAAGTCTCTGAAAATGAAGAAGGCCGGAACAGAACGCGCCGGCCTTCCGTCAAGTATATGTTCCACATCGTTAGACGATTTTTCATGACGATAGATTACAAACCTCACATCGGCCTCAGAACGAAAAAATTGCCTGCACAAAGATACGCCGTGCCGCAGAGCCTTGTGAGAAGATTCCCCCAGCCATGCTGTTCGGTTGCCCGAATTGAGTTCCCGGGCCGGTCAGTCCGGTGCTGGTGTTCAATGTGGGAATGATGGTTCCGTTCGGCTGACCTCTGCTGATGTCATTGAACAAATTCAATGCTTGAGCGCTGAAGGTCAGCGTGTATTTGTGGCCGGAGCTCATGCCGCCTCCCATCATTCCGCCGCCCATGCCACCGCCGCCGCGACCACCGCCGCCGCCAGGTCCGCCTCTGCCCCCGCCAGGTCCGCCGCCCGGAGGCGGGCCACCTGGAGGAGGCCCGCCTGCAGTGTCGGGGCTGGCTGAAGCAAGTTTAGGACCGATGCCGAATCCACGGCTGATGCGCAGATTGACGGCCAGCGCCGTCGGCCCGTTGCCCAGATTAACCGGGAGCAGAGTCTCACTGGAGTTTGGAGTCGTGTCGAGACAACCAAACGTTGTCTGCACATATTCGCTGACAGTAGATGAGGGGGTTGTACACGCCGATGCCGAGGATGCGAAGGCTGGGCGTTGATTGAAGAAGTTGTTCAAGGGGTCGGTTGGCAGCGTGACGTTGTAGGGGCGTCCAGACTGCGCAATCACGAATGGATTAAAGCGAATCTTCCAGGGAGCGTTGTAAGTGCTCATCAGGAAGAGGGAGTTGCGCGCGATAAACCCGGCTCGCCCGTAGTTATTGTTCAGGTTATAGGCATTGGATGCATTGCCGTTATTGTTGGCGTTGGCAAAAGAAAGTGTGTAAAAGGCCGTCAGGCTCAGGTTCTTGTTGACCGCGGAGTTCACGCTGGCAATCAGCTGATTTTCTTTGAAGACTGCCTCAGGGAAATATTCATACAGGTATCCGCCGGTGTTCGTCTGCGGCGTTCCACCGGTGGCCTGATTGGCGTTGCGCAAAACCATCTGATGGACACCGAAGGTGCGCATATAGTTCAGCGTCATGCTGGTGCCGGAGGTGAGTTGCCGCTCCAGGCTGACGCTGGCCTGTTCGGTATTGGGAGCGCGGTAGGTAGGAGATACTTCGTACTTCACAGGCACAGAAGAGGTGGATGTTCCGCCGGTGCTGGAGCATGTGCTCATGTCGATGGCTTCCAGCGTGGTTGCATTGCCTCCACCGGTTGTTGTGCATCCGGCCGGGCTGTTGAGCACGATCTGGTGCTGGATATTGGCGCGGTTAATGGTCAGCAGGCCGCCGCTCCCAAAGCGGGAATAGAAAAAGCCGTATCCGCCGCGCAGCACGGTCTTGGCCTTCTTGTCCTTGCCGCCATCCAGCGCGTAGGCAACTGCGACGCGCGGCGCCCAGTCGCTATGGTCCGCGATGTGATTTTGCGATTCCCAACGTATGCCTCCGGAAAGCGTTAGACGATCATTGTACTTCCAGTCGTCTTGAGCGTAGAGCGCCAGATCGAAGACATTGGCAAGCGCCGATTGCTGGCCGCTGGTGTAGCTTGCGGAAGTGGGACCGTGACCCGCAGCTACAAGCGTATTGAATGATGTTCCGGAAGCAAGCCCGTTGGCCATAGCCTCATAACTCGCGGGAGAATCAAAGGTGAACGTGCCGTTGAAATTAGCATTGGTATAATTCGCGTCCCGCGTATCTCTCATACGGGTACCCAGCTTGATAGCATGTGCCCCATGAGTGAGGGTCGTTATATTTTGAAATTCGAGGCGCGTGGCGTGATCGCGGCTCTGCTGTCCGGAAAAGCCTCCACCGGTAAAATCACCCGTGACGCTTACGGTGCGAGCTGCCGAGTCGGGATAGTGATTCTCATTCTGCCGCTCGTATTGAAAGCGGGTTTCATTGGCGGCATGATCGTTAATTAATATAGAGTCGCTGATCTGCACGGTATGGTCGGTGTTGGATTCGTGCCAGGAATCGCTGGCCAGCGAGTTCTGATTCAGATCGCCGTGCTCGGATTCGGACCAAAATCCATAACGCGCGGTTAAAGTATTCTTTGCGCCGATTTGCCAATCGATGCGCGCCGACGCATTGTCGCGAATGCGCTGGTTCAACAGATTGACGCCGTAGTTCAGGTTATCCACGTAAACGCCGGAACTGTTGGCAAGCACAGCGTCCGGGATGCTCCAAGTATTGATGTTCTCCGTATGGCGCTGCTCGGCGCTGACGGAGAAAGATGCATTCCTGGAGAGAGCGCCGCTGGCCATGCCGTTGAACTGATAGCTGTAGTAGGGGGGGATGACCTGCGTAAACGGGTTGCCGGTATTGAAGGCCTTGTCGTTGCCCTGAATGAAGAATTGGCCGTGCAGCTTGTCGGAGCCGGGCTTGATGAGAATCTCAATGCGCCCGTAACCGATGTAGTCGAACTCGGCGGAAAATGGATTCTGATTGATGCGAATCTCACGGATGGCCGACTTGGGCGGAAGTTGCCCGCCGCTGAAGCCATCAATGTAGATTTGGCCGCCATTCGGTCCCGCCGAGGGGCCAGCCAGGGCAGTCAACTCATTGGACAACTCATCGGGATCGTCCGACAGCGCATCCAGATCCTTGCCTTTGAGCATGACCGCATCGGTGTTGCCGCCCGCCTCCACGCTGACCTGAGGCGTATCATCCGTGACCGTAACGCTTTGCTGCTCGACCTGCAGGGCCATGGAAATGTCTACGCGCTTCACTTGCCCTGCAGTGAGCTGTATGGCTTGTGAAGCAAAGGGCGCGAAACCCTCAACGTTGCTCTGCATGATGTAGCTGCCGGGAGCCAGGCCGGTGATCACATAGGCTCCAGATGCGTCCGCTGTCGCGCTCTTCACTATGTTCCCATCCGGGGTGGCGACAGTAATCGCCGCTCCCGGAATCAGCGCGCCCGATGGGTCGGCGATATGCCCGCGCAGGCTTGCTGTTGCAGCCGGAGACTTGGTTACCGGAGTGGGCGCCGCCGCCGTTGTTGAAGTCTGCCCATTTGCAGCAGCTACACCTGAAATACCTAATGCGAGAGCAATCAAAAAGAGAGCAAAGAAATGCAATCGTGAATACACGAATCCCCCGAATATTTTCTGTGAATAAACGCAAACACCTACTGAGAAGCTGATTCTGCCGCCCCAGAGCCGGAGTTCAGGCTCCAGTTGGAGAGCAGGTTCTGGCTGGCTGTGGGAGCCTCAAGCAGCGGCTCGACGCCCGCCAGCAGCGTAATGGCCGATACCTCAGTCGTGCCGTCGGTGGCAACCAGCATCACCGCATCGCCTTTTTTCAAATCGCTGAGATGAATTGCCGGTGCGCGGCTCAGCATCATCTGCGGGTCAAAACCGCCACCGCCCATTCCGCCACTCCGCGCGCCACCGCCCGTTCCTGCGCCGCGTGGCCCGCCGGCCGCGCCATTTCCACCCGCTCCAGCCGCGCCGCCTTTCAGCCGGATCGCCAGCATCTGCGCCATGCGATCCTCCAGCCGCAGCATCTGCGTCTCTGCGGAGGTCTTAATCGTGACCGGCTTCTTCGTCGCCAGATCCTTCACCACCAGCGTTCCGCCTGCTGCATCCAGCGATACAATCGTGCCCGCGATGTTGCGGAAACTGCCCGAGATAGTCTCTTCGGCGGCAAGCTCCGTCCCGTCTGCATTTTTTGTGCCGCGCGCACGCAACTGGTCGCCGGCGTGAATCGCATCAATCGGCGCCGGTTTTGCTTCGTCGTAACGCACCGAGGCAGGCGCATAGCGCTTGAGCACGGTCGCCTTGGTGGTGTGCACGGTGATGATCTTGGCCGTGGCTCCCGAGCCGCTAGTCAGCACAATCACTCCCGAGGCCGCGTCAACGCTCTTCACCGGCCCGCCCACGCCGCGCAGTTGCCAGTCCTCGCGATCTTTCTGCTGCTTCAGCGCAAGGTCGGATTGCTTCATGGCGATAAGCCGAAGTGCCTGTGCCGTGGCATCGGTTGACTTCGGATCAGGCGTCACCAGCACGCGGTCTCCCAAAGCCAGATCGCTGAATTGAATTTTCGCCGCGGCGCTCAAATCCTTGGCTCCGGGCGCGATGCGCAGGATTGCCGCAGTTGAAGGAACCTTAATCTGGGTGATAGCGCCCGCGTCGGACTTCACCGAAAGTGTATTGCTGCCAATCACGGTGATCGTGCCCTGGATCGGTTTGGGCGCCTGTGCGCAGGTCATGACCGCGCCAGCCAACAGGGCCATGCCCACGGCCGCCTGCGCCATCAGAAAGGTAAACCGTTTCTTCATTTCACTCTTCATCATTCAACACTCCGCCAGCCAACGCACAAGTCGTCTGGAATGGCAAACTTGATCCCTATTCTGGTAGACGAACCAGGGCCCCAAAAGGTTGAAAAAGCTGTTTCACAATGCGGAAGGTTGTCGCGAACCCCCAAAATGCAACGTTTCGGAGACTAAATTAGCAGCCTGCTACGCATACGTTACCTGACCCAGAATTGCCGGACGCGCCGCGCCAGTTGCCCGGGGAACATTCCCCGGCAGGTGATGCCACGTTTGCCAGGCCAGCAGCGCAAAGGCCGCGGCCTCCTTGGCTTCGGCGGGCAGTCCGAACTCCTCGCTGGCGGCCAGTTCGCAACCCATCGGCTCAAGCCTCGCGGCCAGCATGGCCATCAGCGTGGCATTGCGCGCTCCGCCACCGGAGACAATGTAATCCACTCCACTGCCCCTCATGCCGCGCCGGGCAAACGTCTTGTAGCTCTGCGCAATCGTTTCAGCAGTCAACGCGGTAGCCGTGGCCAGCGCGTCCTCGGGATGGTTGCTGTACTGTTGGCAGCGGGCGAGAAACTTCGCTGCATATTCGCGGCCAAACTGCTCGCGTCCCGCCGTGCGCGGCGGCTTCAGCTTGAAGTAAGGGTTGCTGAGCGCCTCGGTCAACACCGGCCCGAGCACACAGCCCCGCGCCGCATAGCCTCCATTGCGGTCAAATTTCTTGTTGTAGAGTTCTTGCGCCAGCGCGTCGATGACCATGTTTCCCGGCCCGGTGTCAAAGGCGATTACCGCATCGGGCTTTGCTCCGGCAGGAATGGCTGTCTGGTTGGCGATGCCGCCGATGTTTTGCAGCACGCGCCCGCGCTTGCGGTCGGCAAAGAGCACATAATCCAGCAGTGGAACCAGCGGCGCTCCCTGGCCCCCGGCCATCATATCCGCCGGCCGGAAATTCGAGACAACGGGAACTCCAATCGCAGCGGCAATCACCGCCGCCTCGCCCAACTGCCAGGTGCATGCGAAGCGCCGTCCCGCATAGCTCTCCGCGCGCGGCTGATGATAGAGCGTTTGTCCGTGGCAGCCAATCAGGTCCAGCTTCACCGCATGACGCTTCAGAGTCGCGCTGATCGCCTCGACGTAGGCCAGGCCGAGCCTCCAGTTGAGTCGCGCTAGCTCCGCCGTCGAAGTCGCCGTCGCGTTCATCGCCGCCAGCACCGCACGCCGCAGTGGGGCAGGGAACGCAAAGCCCTCGTGCGCGAGAAGCGTGAGGCTGGGGCGCGACTTACCCGGCGCAATCCGCACCACGGCCACGTCGATCCCATCAGCCGAGGTGCCGCTCATGATGCCGGCTACTGTCATTGGCTTTGCGCTCATTCTGGTTGCGCTCCTGTTTTCTATTCCTTAGTTTCCTTCAATTCCTGCTGAAGTTCTTCCAGCAGATTCAGCGCCTGCAACGGCGTTAGAGCGTTCACGTCTGCCGCCTCGATCCGGTCCACAATGCGCTGCGAGAGCGGCGTGAAGATCGTCAACTGCACCGGATCGGCCTGCGTCTCCACCTGCACGCTCTGCCGTTCCTGCTTCTCATGCTGCCGCAGCAGGTGCCTGGCCCGCTCGATGACCGCCGCGGGCAACCCCGCCAACCGCGCCACCTCGATGCCGTAACTCTTGCTCGCCGCGCCCGGTTCAATATTGTGCAGAAAGACAATCCCATCCACGCCTTCCTTTACGCCCACGCGCAGATTCCTGACGCGCGGCAACTTTTCGGCCAGCATGGTCAGTTCGTGATAGTGCGTGGCAAAGAGCGTCCGCGCGCGGGTTTCCGCATGAAGGAACTCCACCGTCGCCCAGGCCAGCGAAAGCCCGTCAAAGGTCGCCGTCCCTCGACCCATCTCGTCCAGCAGGATCAGCGATTTGCTGGTTGCCGTATTCAGAATTGTCGCCGTCTCCGTCATTTCCACCATGAACGTCGAACGGCCCCGCGCCACGTTGTCGCTGGCCCCGATGCGCGTGTAGATGCGATCCACCAACCCATACCGCAAGCTCTCTGCCGGTACAAAGCTGCCCATCTGCGCAAGAAGAACCAGCATGGCCGCCTGGCGCAGATAGGTGCTCTTGCCGCCCATGTTCGGACCGGTGATCAACAGCAGGCTCGGCCCATCTTCCGCCGCGCTCAAAAAAATATCGTTCGGAATGAACCTTCCCTCGCGCGTCTCTTCCATCCAATGCTCAATGACCGGATGGCGCGCAGCGACCGCCTCGATGACCGGCTCATCAGAAATGATAGGCCGCACATACTTGCGTACCGCGGCAAGGTGCGCAAAGCAGGTCAGCAGGTCCGCCTCCGCCACGGCAACTGACGTTCGCTTGATGCGCCCCGCCGCCTCTAGCACAGAGCGTCGCAACTCTGCGAAAATCCGCTTCTCAATCTCGATGCAGCGCTCATGAGCGGAGAGAATCTTGCGCTCATATTCTTTTAACTCGGGCGTCGTAAACCGCTCCGCATTCACCAGCGTTTGTTTGCGCTCATAATCGGCCGGCGCCAGAGCCATATTCGCTTTAGTGATCTCGATGTAATAGCCGAAGACCGAGTTATACCTTACCTTCAGCGAACCGATTCCTGTCCGCTGCCGCTCCCGTTCCTCGATGGCCGCAATCTGCTGCTTGCCGGTTTTTGAAATTGTTCGTAACTCGTCTAACTCCGCGTCCACGCCCGAGGCAATCGCTCCGCCATCGACCAGCGTCAGCGGCGGCTCCTCGACCAGCGTCGCCTGAATCCGCTCCGTTACGTCTTCCAGCGTATCCAGCCGCTCTGCCAACTCCCGCCAACGCGCTGCCCGCATCGCGTCGAGCGCCTTCTTCAGCCCCGGCAATCGGCCCGAACTCGCGGCCAGCGCCCGCACGTCCCGCGCTCCGGCTGAATCCAAACTCAAACGCGCCAGCAGCCGCTCCAAATCCAAAAGCCCTGAAAACGCTCGCCGAATCTCCTCGCGCTTCACCAGGTCCCCATGCGCCTCGCCCACCGCTTCATAACGGCCCGCAAGCGCCTCGGCGTCCACCAGCGGCCGCAGAATAGTGGCCCGCAGAAGTCGCTTGCCCATCGGCGTTTGACACGCATCCAGGGTGTGAAAGAGCGTTGCCCGGTCGTCCTGTCCCGCGAACAGAGGCTCGACCAGTTCCAGATTTCGCACCGTCACCTGATCGAGTTCCAGCGCCGTCGAGTGCTCCTCAAATTTCAGGCTGTCGATGTGCAGCGCCTCGTTCTTTTGAGTCGTCCGCACATAGTGCAACACCGCTCCGGCCGCAATCGCCGCTGCCGGATGCCCGGTTAACCCATACCCCTCCAGCGAATGCACATTCAATTGCCGCTCCACCAGCGGCACCGCAAACTCCCGCGTCCAAACCCAGTCCTCGACGCGCGTCCTCGCCGGAATCCGCTCCAACTGCGCCGGCAACTCCGTGCTGACAGCCACCAGCACCTCGCTCGACCCGGCCTTCACAATCTCGTCCACCGCCTGCTGTCGCGCCGCGGCGCCCTGAAACTCCGCTGTGCGAAATTCGCCCGTGGAAACGTCCAGCAACGCTACAGCGCACACCGTCTCGGCCTGAGCCTTGGCCTTATGCAAGCCTCCAGACTCGAAATAAGCCGCAAGGAAATTGTTCTGCTCCTGCCCCAGTCCTGCGTCCAGCGCGGTTCCCGGCGAGAGCACTCGCGTCACCTCGCGCCGGACGATCTTTTTCGTCAGCTTGGGGTCTTCCATCTGGTCGCAGAGGGCAACGCGATAGCCTTTGCGCAGCAGCCGCATCAGGTAGCTCTCCACGGCGTGATACGGAACCCCGCACATCGGCTGGTTTCGCTCCCGGTCCCGCGCCGTCAGCGTCAGTTGCAACTCGCGGCTGACCGTCACCGCATCGTCGTAGAAGAGTTCGTAGAAATCTCCCATGCGAAAAAACAGCAGCGCATCCGGATTCTCCCGCTTGGCTGCTGTCCATTGCCGCATGAACGGCGTGAGTTCGGCTGAACTCTTGTTGAAAGGAGAAGGCTGCGGAGCTGTGCCGGATTGTTTATCTTCCTTGATCACGCTTGTTTAAGAGTATCGCGGCGGGACGGAAGCGGGGTAGCCGGGCCTCGCAAGCTGAAAGGTTACGCCCGTGTAATATGCTTTCTCGAACTTCTGGCTTTTCGCTTGGGCGAACGATTACACTCTAAATCAGGCGAATGAGAAGAGAATCTGCTTCGGATTTCGCATGAATGACATCGTAACTCATTGAGAATAAAAGAGAAGGAGCCGATGGAAGCGCTTCCCCAAAACGATTCCAATCCCGATCAGGCTGATGCGCCTGGGACAGACTTGAACCCGGCGCCTCTGGCGTCAGCGCCCGAGCCAACCCGTAAAGCCGGCAACCTTATGCTTTGGCTGCGCGATTTAATGGTAGCCGCAGCCGCCTCAGTGCTTATCATCGTATTCCTTTACCAGCCGGTACGCGTGGAAGGCACCAGCATGATGCCGCGTCTGGATGATCAGGACCGGCTCTTCATCAACAAATTTGTCTACCGATTCACGGCTATTGAGCGCGGCGACGTGGTGGTCTTTCACTATCCACGCGACCCGGAGAAGAGCTACATCAAGCGCGTCATCGCGCTGCCCGGCGACCGGCTGCGCATCGACCATGGCACGGTATGGCTCAACGGCCAGCCGCAGTCTGAGCCGTTTGTCCCTGAGGAGTACCGCGACAGCGTCTCCTATCCGGAGACAGTGATTCCGGTGGATAGTTACTTCATGATGGGCGACCATCGCTGCATCTCCTCCGACAGCCGCGCATTCGGCCCCGTCGAGCGCAAGTTCATCTACGGAAAGGCGGTTTTCGTCCTGTGGCCGGCAAGCGATGCGGGCACAGTGCGGTAGGCAGCCGAAATCCGTCCTAATTCTGTCACCAAATTCACCGCAAGTCCTGTTAGAATCGGGTGAATTCAACCCCTCGGAGAGGCGATGCAGGCAATTCTGGCGCTCGAAGACGGGCGCATCTTTCGCGGTCACGGCTACGGGCACCCGGGCGAATGCGGGGGCGAAGTTGTTTTTAATACTTCGCTTACCGGTTACCAGGAGATCATTACCGACCCCTCCTATGCCGGCCAGATCGTTGTCCTCACCAACCCGCAGATCGGCAACTACGGCACCAACCAGGCGGACAACGAGTCGGCCCGGCCCTACATTGAGGGCCTGATCGTCCGCGAATTCTCGCCCATCAGCTCCAACTGGCGCTCCGAGCAGGTCACCGACGAGTACATGGAGCGCTATTCGGTTCCCGTTCTGGCCGAGATCGACACCCGCGCCCTGGTCCGCCACCTGCGCACTCACGGCGTGATGCGCGGCGTGATTTCGACAGCGGAAACCGACACCGATGTTTTGGTGGCGAAGGCCCGCAGCATACGGAAGATGGACGGCACCGATCTGGCGCGCGTGGTCTCGACCAAATCGCTCTACACCTTCGACGCCTCCGACAGCCGAAATCAGACGGGCGACCTTCTCCTACCCTCAGGTCTCCTCCCAAAGGAGGAATTTCGGAAGAGTCTTCATGTGGTGGCGTACGACTTCGGCATCAAGATGAATATTCTGCGGATGCTGGTCCGCACCGGCTGCCGCGTAACGGTGGTTCCCGCCGAGACCACGGCCGAGGATGTCTTCAGCCTGAAACCCGACGGCGTCTTCCTCTCCAATGGTCCCGGCGACCCGGAGCCGGTCGATTACGCCGTGCGCGCCATTCGCAAATTTATGGGCCGCGTGCCTGTCTTTGGAATTTGCCTGGGCCATCAGCTCACCGGGCTGGCCCTGGGCGGACGCACGTATAAGTTGAAATTCGGCCACCACGGCGGCAATCACCCGGTCAAAAATTACGTCACCGGCAAGGTGGAGATTACCGCCCACAACCACAACTTCGCCGTCGATCCGGATTCGATCAACGCCAACGAGGTTGAACTGACCCACGTGGATCTGAACGACCAGACGCTCGAAGGTCTGCGCCACCGGACGTTGCCGCTGTTCAGCGTGCAGTATCACCCCGAAGCCGCACCCGGCCCGCATGATTCGAATTACTTGTTTCACGACTTCCGACGCATGATGGAGGAGTGGAAGGGATGAAGAATAGGAAGCTGTTCACATAAATGCCACGCAGGAATGACATACAGAAGATTCTGGTGATCGGCTCGGGTCCCATCGTGATCGGGCAGTCGGCGGAGTTCGACTACTCCGGCACGCAGGCCTGCAAGGCCCTCAAGCAGGAGGGCTACGAGGTGGTGCTGGTGAACTCCAACCCGGCCACCATCATGACCGATCCTGATCTCGCCGACCGCACCTACATCGAGCCGCTCACCCGCGAGTATGTCGAAGAGATCATCCGCCTCGAAGCCGAGATGATGGGGGCGGAGATGCTGGCGGCTGGCCGCGAGGGCAAGCCGGCCGGAAAGTTTGCTCTACTGCCCACCGTCGGCGGGCAGACGGCACTCAATCTGGCTGTCGATCTGGCCGACGCGGGCATTCTCGATCGCTACAACGTCGAGCTGATCGGCGCCAAGCTCGAAGCCATCAAGAAGGCCGAGGACCGCCTGCTCTTCAAGGACGCCATGCTGCGCATCGGCCTTGAAGTTTGCAAATCTGCGCTGGTCAATAACCTGCGCGACGGTCTGGAGTTTGCGGGCAAGCTAGGCTTTCCTGTGCTGATTCGCCCCAGCTTCACGTTGGGCGGAACGGGCGGCGGCATCGCCTACAACCGCGAAGAGTTGATGGAGATTCTTGCGCGTGGGCTGGACCTATCGCCCGTTCATGAGTGCCTCATCGAAGAGAATGTGCTCGGCTGGAAGGAGTACGAGCTGGAGGTGATGCGCGACCTGGCCGACAACGTCATCATCATCTGCTCCATTGAGAATTTTGACCCCATGGGCGTGCACACCGGCGACTCCATCACCGTGGCCCCGGCGCAGACGCTCACCGACCGCGAGTACCAGAAGATGCGCGACGCCGCCATCGCCGTGATGAGGGAGATCGGCGTTGAGACCGGCGGCTCTAATGTTCAATTCGCCGTCAATCCGGTCGATGGCCGCATGACTGTGATCGAGATGAACCCGCGCGTCTCGCGCTCGTCGGCCTTAGCCTCGAAGGCCACCGGCTTTCCTATCGCCAAGATCGCCGCCAAGCTGGCTGTGGGCTATACACTCGACGAGATTCCCAACGACATCACGCGCAAGACACCGGCCTGTTTTGAGCCGACGATTGATTACGTAGTCGTCAAGATTCCCAAGTGGCAGTTTGAAAAGTTTCCCGGCTCCGATGAGACGCTAGGCCCGCAGATGAAGTCGGTGGGCGAGGTTATGTGCATCGGTCGCACCTTCAAGGAAGCGCTGATGAAGGCCTGGCGCGCGCTCGAAACCGGCAAGAAGACCGGGACGGAAGTTCTGGACCCGCGGCGGTTGACGCAGATGCTGGTCACTCCGCGGCCGGAGCGGCTGGGTTACATTCGTTTCGCCTTCGAGCGCGGCATGAGCGTGCGCGAGGTGGCGCGGCTCACCGGCATGGACCCCTGGTTTCTGCATCAGATTCGCGAGATTACGCTGGCGCAGATGGCCATCGCGCAAACCACGCCACAAGAAATCAGCACTGAGCAATTACGCCAGCTCAAGCGACTCGGGTTGAGCGATGAGCGCATCGCGACAGAGTGGAAGTTGGAAGGCCACGCCGGCATTCAGCAGGTGAGGGAACTGCGCGAGAGCAAGGGCATCAGGCCCGTTTTCAAGCTCGTCGACACTTGCGCGGCTGAGTTCGAGTCGATGACGCCCTACCTCTACTCGACTTACGACGAAGAGGACGAAGCGCCGCCGACCGCGACGCCCAAGATTATCATCCTCGGGTCGGGGCCGAATCGCATCGGGCAGGGCATTGAGTTCGATTATTGCTGCTGCCACGCGGCCTTCGCGCTCAAGGAAGACGGTTACGAGACCATCATGGTCAATTGCAACCCGGAGACCGTCTCCACCGATTACGATACCAGCGACCGGCTTTACTTTGAGCCGCTGGTGCTGGAAGACGTGCTCGCCATCTACAATCACGAATCACAATCCGGCGCAGAGATTGGCATGATTGTTCAGTTTGGCGGGCAGACGCCGCTCAACCTGGCGCAGCGTCTGCGCGCGGCAGGCGTGCCCATCATCGGCACCTCGCCGGAGTCGATTGATCTGGCCGAGGATCGCAAGCGCTTTGGCAAGATGCTCGACGAGCTGAAGATTCCGCAGCCCGCCGGAGGCACGGCCACCAGCGTGGAAGAGGCTCTGGCCATCGGCGAGCGCATCGGCTATCCGGTGCTGGTCAGGCCCAGCTACGTGCTCGGCGGCCGCGCCATGGTCATCGCGTATGATGCCGATGCGGTCACGCGCTATATGCGTGAGGCAGTGGAATATTCGCAGGAGCGTCCGGTGCTCGTCGATCACTTCCTGGAAAATGCCATTGAAGTTGACGTGGATGCGCTCTGCGACTCCGAGGATGTGATCATCGCAGGCATCATGCAGCACATTGAGGAGGCAGGCATCCACTCCGGCGATTCGTCTTGCGTGCTGCCCGCCGTGGACATCCGCGAAGAGACGCTGGAGGTGTTGCGCGCGTATACGCGCAAGCTGGCCCTGGCGCTCAAGGTCGTCGGCCTGGTCAATTTGCAGTTCGCCATTCAGCGCGACACTCAGGGCCAGGACCACGTCTACGTCATCGAAGTGAACCCGCGCGCCTCGCGCACCGTGCCTTACGTCTCCAAGGCCACCGGAATTCCTCTGGCCAAGATTGCCGCGCGGCTGATGACCGGCCGCAAACTGCGCGAACTGCTCCCCGCTCAGCTTGCCGCGGGCAAGGACCTCGAAACCGGAACGCATTTTTACGTGAAATCGCCGGTATTCCCCTGGAATAAATTTGCCGGCGCGGATGTGGCGCTGGGCCCAGAGATGCGCTCTACCGGCGAGGTGATGGGCGTAGCCGCGACCTTTGGCGAAGCCTTTGCCAAGGCGCAGCTTGCTGCCGGGCAGGTGTTACCAACCGGCGGCATGGTTTTTTTCAGCATCAACGACGCCGACAAGCCGGCAGCCGTCGAGTTGGCCCGCCGCTACGTGCAAATGGGCTTCCGGATCGTCGCCACCCAGGGCACGGCCAACGCGCTGGAGAAGGCAGGACTCACGGTGGAGCGTGTCTTCAAGGTCAAGGAGGGCCGGCCCAACATTGTGGACCTGATGAAGGGCGACCGCATTCAACTCATCATCAATACTACTTGCGGCCTGGACACCTTCTTTGATGAAAAGGCGATTCGCCGGGCCGCTGTGCTGGCGCGCATTCCCACCATCACCACCATCGCCGCCGCACAGGCCGCCGCTGAGGGAATTCATGCCATGCAGCTTCGCCAAACCACGGTCTACGCCCTGCAGCAACTGCACGCCGGGACCGTTGTCTGAGGTGAGTATGATTTGCCGCGCCGCATGAATTTCGAATACTCATGCGAGACAGTTTTGGTTCATGCGCCTCAGCCCCTACAATAAGTTCATGCTGCTAGAAGGCATTTTTGCCGCTGTACCCACGCCGTTTTACTCCGACGAGCGAGTCTACTATCGCAAGCTCGAAGCCAACATCGCCCGCTACTCCCGCACACTTCTCTCCGGAGTGCTGCTTCTGGGCTCCACGGGCGAGGCTCCTGAACTGGACGACGCCGAGACCCGCGACGTGTTGCGCGTAGCCGCCGAGGCCGCCGCACCGGAAAAAGTGCTCATCGCCGGCGTCGGCCGCGAGAGCGTGAAGGCTACGGTTGCGCTGGCGGAGGCTGCTGCCGAATTTCGCTACGACGTTGTTCTGGTTCGCACTCCTACGTACTACGCGAGCCAGATGACGGCAGCCGCCGTGCTCCACTACTTTCGCAGCGTGGCTGATCGCTCGCCCCTGCCGGTGCTGATCTACAACATTCCCCGCTGCGTGCCCTACAACATTCCCGTTGAGCTGGTGGCCGAACTGGCTCAGCATCCCAACATCCTCGGCATCAAGGATTCCAGCGGCAGCATCGAGCGGATTCGCGCTCTGATTGCGTCCACCAGCGCCGCGCCAAGGCGAACCGTGACCGTGACGCCCGTCTTCGAAGCGGTCACCGGGCGGATGCTATTGCCCAGAGCCGGAACCGGCGATGCGCTAATATCCGTTGGCGATCTGGCTGGCGGCACTGCAGTTACGACGACCTCACCGGCTGCGCCGATCAAGACACGAACCAAAGAGATCGGCTTCCAGGTGCTTACCGGCTCTGCCGGAACGCTGCTGGAGTCGCTTGAGGCGGGTGCGGCAGGGGGCATTCTGGGCTTTGCCGCCTGCGCTCCGCAGGCCTGCCAGGAAGTCTATTTTGCATGGAAGGACCACGACCTCAAGCTCGCAAAAGATAAGCAGGAACGCATCCTTGGCCCCAGTCAGCGCGTTGTTGGCCAGTTGAGCATTAGTGGCGTAAAACATGCCTGCGACTTCAACGGCTACTACGGAGGCCGCGCACGCGCGCCGCTGCTGCCAGTCACTGCAACAGAAAAAGCGGAGATTGAAGGGCTGCTTGCTGAAATCCGGAATTGAGAAAGGACTCGCAATGCGTTTTAAACTCACAGCCGGTGTCCACGCCTTTGTCTGTATCACTGCTACCATAGCTCTCGCGTCCGCTTTGGCTGCATCTGCTCAGGACGCAGCGCCGCAGCGCCCTCGGATTACAGGCATCTCCCACGTGGGTTACTTTGCCTCAGACCTTCCCAAAACAATCGCCTTCTGGCACGTCCTGCTTGGCTTCGACGAGGCTTACGACCTAAAGAAGCCCGGCACCAGCGAAGTTCGCATTGCCTTTATCAAGATCAACGACCACCAGCACATCGAGCTTTTCAATGAGCCTCCGTCGCATCCTCCGAACTGGATGAGCCACCTCTGCTTCAGCGTGGACAATGTCGAGCAGATGCGCGCCTACCTGCGCACCAAAGGCTATGCGGTAAAGCCGAGCAACGGCGGCAAGACGCGCACCGGCGATTATGCCTTCGAAATTCAGGATCCCGACGGCACTCTCATTGAATTCTTCCAGGACCTGCCCACTGGAATGGAAGCTCAGGCTGCGGGAAAATTCATGCCTTCCACCAGGATTTCAGAGGCCATCTACCATGTCGGCTTTTTAGTCGGCAACACGACAAAGTCCCTGGCGTTTTATGAAGACATTCTCGGCTTTAAGGAAACCTGGCGCGGCGGCAGTAATCCGGCGGAACTCAGTTGGATCAATGTGCAGGCGCCCGGCGACGCTGACTACATCGAGCTCATGCTCTATCGCACTTTGCCAAAAACCTACGGCACGCAGAATCACATTTCGCTGGTAGTCCCCGATATGCAAAAAGCGATTGCCATCCTTCAGGCCAAGCCCGCTTACAAGACTTACTTGACCTACGGCAAGCCTCTCGAAATGCATTTGGGCAAGAATGGCAAGCGACAGGTCAACCTCTACGATCCGGATGGAACCCGCGTGGAGCTGATGGAAGCTCAGACCGCCGATGGCAAGCCGGTTCCGTCATCGACCGCGCCGCCTCCGCCGCCTTCACACGACTAGAGCGGCTCACAGGCTCGTGGTGAGGGAGAAATCTTCAGGCCTGCGAGTCCGGCTTCTGAGGCGGCGTCCAGTCAAGATTCTCAGGTCCCAGCAGGTTCTTTTCGACTACCGACCCTAGCACCAGCGAGGTGGAGGTGGTTCCATAGTGGGTCAAGCGGTCGATCACGTCATTCAGATGCTCGACTGAGATCACATTCACCTTCATGATGAACGAGTCTGCTCCCGTCCCGCGGTAGCACTCTACGATCTCTGTCATGGAGCGGAGATGTGCGGTCAGCCTGGGCAGCACGTCGCCCACAATGCTCATGCGAATGAAGGCCGTGATGGGCAAGCCCACATGAGAAGGGCTGATCTCGGCACGGTAGGCGCGGATGATGCCTGCTTCTTCCATGTGTCGCACGCGCTGCGCGGCGGCCGGCGTAGAGAGCCCCACGCGGCGGCCCAGCTCGGCAAAAGAGATGCGGGCGTCTTTTTGCAGCTCGATGAGCATCTTCCAACCCAGGGAATCCGGGTGCTTTTCTTTGGCGGAATCGGACATGCCATGCTTCCTTTCGTACAGGCTTACGTTCGTTAAGTATATATGTAAAAAAGCTGATGTTTCAACTGCATATGCAAGAAAATACAGCGAAATAATCTTCAGAAACCCTCATCTGCTGCCGTATTCTCAGAGAGGGCATTGCGCCGGACTCGTGAAACCAGGGTGGGAATGACCCAAGGAGTAGTGGAGATATGGCAGGCAGCAAGCGCACGTGGGCAGAACCGTTCAAGATCAAAGTGGTGGAACCGGTCAGGATTCCCAGCCATGCAGAGCTGGAAAAGGCAATCGTCGAGGCTGGCTATAATACCTTTCTTCTGCGCAGTGAAGACGTCTACATCGACCTGTTGACCGATTCCGGCACGACGGCCATGAGCGACCGTCAATGGGCCGCCATGATGATGGGAGACGAAGCCTACGCCGGCAGCCGCAGTTTCTATCGCATGGAAGAGGCGGTGCAGAACTGGTACGGCTACAAGTACGTGGTCCCCACGCACCAGGGCCGCGGCGCCGAGAACCTGCTCTCCAAGGCTCTCATCAAGCCGGGCGACATCATTCCCGGCAACATGTACTTCACCACCACGCGGCTTCATCAGGAGCTGGCCGGCGGCACGTTTGTGGACATCATCATTCCCGAGGCGCACCAGCCCAGCAGCCTTCACCCCTTCAAGGGCAACGTGGACCTGGACAAGCTGGAGCAGGTCATCAAGACCTATGGCGCCGCGCGCATTCCCTACGTCAGCATCGCCGCCACGGTAAACCTGGCCGGTGGCCAGCCGATTGCGCTGGCCAACGTGAAGGCGGTCTGCGAACTGGCCCACAAGCACGGAATTCGCGTGATTCTGGACGCCGCGCGGGTGGTGGAGAACGCTTACTTCATCCAGGACCGCGAGCCCGGCTGCCAGGATCGCACCATCGCCTCCATCGTCAAGGAACTCTGCTCCTACACCGACGGCTGCACCATGAGCGCCAAGAAGGATCCGCTGGTCAACATCGGCGGCTTTTTGGCGGTCAATAACCATGCTATCTACGAAGACGCCGCCAACCTCGCCGTCATTTACGAAGGGCTGCATACCTACGGCGGCATGGCCGGCCGCGACATGGAGGCTCTGGCCACAGGAATCGAAGAGTCCCTGCACGAGGACCACATCCGTGCCCGCGTCGGGCAGGTCCTCTATCTGGGCCAGAAGCTGATCGACGCCGGAGTGCCGATTGTGCTGCCGGTGGGCGGCCACGGCGTTTTCCTGGACGCACGCGCCTTTCTGCCGCACATTCCCCAGGAGCAGTATCCGGCGCAGGCGCTGGCGGCGGCGTTGTATCGTGACTCCGGCGTCCGCTCCATGGAGCGCGGCATCGTCTCGGCGGGTAGAAACAAGGAAACCGGCGAAGAAAACAAGCCCAAGCTGGAGCTGGTGCGGCTGACCATTCCGCGGCGCGTCTACACCCAGGCGCACATGGACGTGGTGGCCGAGTCGGTGGAGTCGGTCTATGCCGAAAGGGCAGCTATCCGCGGGCTGAAGATGGTCCACGAGCCCAAGTACCTGCGCTTCTTTCAGGCGCGGTTTGAGCCGCTGGTTTAGCCGCCAACCCAACGATCCAGACCTATTTCATGCCCGAATCGCAAAGCGATTCGGGCATGTGCGCCAGCGCGCTCCGTAGATACATGGACTGCGCCAGCAGAGATCCAAGCCTCGCATGGTGATTTGCATCACAGTATACTGTCTCTGGCACCAGTAAGGTGAGAATCGAAATGTATCTTCTTTGGCTCCGAGTTGCGGCAATCCTCTATGCGGCGGCCGCTGTGGCTGTATTTCCGGCGGTGTTGTATGGCATTGTGCATTGGCGCAAGACCTGCGTCCACCTGGCCGGCATGGCCTTTTTCTTCCACTTCATTTCATGCGTTGAAATGCTTGTCCAGGCCCATCGCTGGATGCCTGTTGGCGTTCGCGAGGTCGAATCGCTGCTGGGCTTTGCCGTAGCCGGCCTGTTCTTTCTCGTCTGGTGGCTCTACGACGCTATCTCCCTTGGAATCTTCGTCTTACCTATCACGTTCTTTATCATTCTTGTGCCCTCTCTGGGCCCTGAGCGGTACACGTTTCCCTCGCAAGGCGTGCGCCTCAGTTGGCTGTATGCCCACATTGCCGCGCTGCAGGCGGCATTCGTCGCCCTTGGTTTCAGCTTGCTGGCCTCTGTCCTCTACCTTGTCCAGGAGCGCCGTCTGAAGAGCAAGCTCAAGCCCGGCGAGGACTCCTGGTGGCTCCCCCTGGACTGGCTGCCGCCTCTCGACACTCTGGAGCGCATCGCCCACGCAACCTTGGAATTTGGTTTTCCCTGTATGACCGTCGGGCTGGTGATTGGCTCGGTTCTTGCCCAGGCCTCTCCCCTTGGCGGTTCCTACTTCCTTGACCCCAAAGTTATCGCCTCTTTCATCTTGTGGATTGTCTACGTCACGTTGCTCTTTGTTCGCCGCAGCGCCGGACTCAGAGGCCTTAAAGCCGTTTATCTCGTAGGTGCGGTTTTTCTCGTGATGCTCGCCGTGATTGCCGCCAATGTGATTAGCCGCGTGCACGGGTTTGGTGCTCAATGAGCCTGGTCCTCATCGGCGTCAATCACAAGACCGCGCCTATTGAGCTTCGCGAGCGCATCGCCATCTCCCGCGAAGACCTGCCGGAGACTACCCGCGCCCTGGCCGCCGTGCCCGGAGTGGCGGAGTGCATGATCGTCTCCACCTGCAACCGCGTGGAGATTCTGGCTGCCGTGGAGTCGCCTGCCATTGACGTTGCCAGCTTCCTGCATCGGCATTTCGGCCTCGATCACGAGCTGCTGGCCCCGCACCTCTACGAACATCGTGATCAGGAGGCTGTGAGCCATCTCTTCCGCGTGGCTGCCAGCCTGGACTCGATGGTGGTGGGTGAGCCGCAGATTCTTGGCCAGGTCAAAGAGGCCTTTGCTGTGGCGCGCGCTTCGGGCACCGTCGGCGGACAGCTCGAACACCTCTTGCAGAGCACTTTTGCCGTTGCAAAAAAAGTACGCACCGAGACGGAGATTGGCTCTAACTCCGTTTCCATCGCTTCCGTGGCCGTGGAGCTGGCACGCAAGATCTTCGGATCGCTGCAGGGGCGCACGGTTTTTTTGGTCGGCGCCGGCAAGATGAGTGAACTGGCCGCCCGCCACCTGGTTCAGCAAGGTGCTGGCGCGATTCTAGTTACCAACCGAACTCAGGAGCGCGCGCGGCGCATGGCGGAAGCCTTCGCCGGCCAGGTCATCCCGTTTGAAGAGCTTTACGAGGCGGCCAGCCAGGCGGACATCGTGATCAGTTCCACTGGCGCTCCGCATCCCATCTTCCGCCGCGAGCATGGCCAGGCCTTTCTGCATCGCCGCCGCAACCGGCCCATGTTCTTCATCGACATTGCCGTGCCCCGCGACGTGGACCCGTTGATGGGCAAGCTGGAGGGCATTTTTGTCTATGACATCGATGACCTGCAGCAGGTGGCCGTGGCGCACCTCTCCGAGCGCAGCCGCGAAGCTACCGCGGCCGAGGCGCTGATTGCCGGCGAGGTCGAGCGATTCCAGCAGCGGCAGCTTACTGTCAATGTCGCACCGGCCATCGTTGCTCTGCAGCGCCAGGCCGAGGAGATTCGCCAGGCAGAGCTTAAGCGCGCGCAGGCTCACTTGGGTCCGCTCAGCGCGGAGCAGATAGCAGTGGTTGAAGCGCTCACCCGTGGGCTGGTCAACAAATTTCTTCACCCGCCCATGCAAGCGCTCAAGCAGGCTGCCCGCGAGAACGATGCCACGCGTCTGGAGGCTCTCTGCGAGACCTGGTCGCTGCCCATAGGCGCCGATCATCCTAAATCCGAGAAGGTCCAGGTAAGCGAGAGCAGCGAGGGGGACCGCAAATGAACCTGCGCATCGGAAGCCGCGGCTCACAGCTCGCCCTTTGGCAGGCCAACCATATCGCTGCATTACTTCGCGGCGAGGGCCATTCTGTCGATATTAAGATCATCAAAACTACCGGCGACCAGCAGCAGGAAATCACTTTCGCTCAGGTCGGCTCCAAAGGCATGTTCACCAAGGAGATTGAGGAGGCTTTGGCAGACGGAAGAGTGGACCTGGCCGTTCACTCGCTCAAGGACCTGCCTACCGATCTTCCTGAGCCGTTTACGCTCGCTGCAACGCCTGTGCGCGTTGATCCCAGGGACGTTCTTGTATCTGTGAACTATGAAAATCTGGCGGCTTTGCCCCTGGGCGCGCGCGTGGGCACCAGCAGCCAACGTCGCCGCGCGCAATTGAAGGATGTGCGGCCCGACATCCAGGCAGTCGAGTTTCGCGGCAACGTGGACACCCGCCTGCGCAAGCTGGCCGAGGACCAGGTCGATGCGATTCTGCTGGCCGCGGCAGGCCTTGACCGACTGAAAAAAACCGAGTGGGTTCGCCAGCGACTCGATCCGCAGGTTTTTTGTCCCGCGGCTGGGCAAGGTGCGCTGGGCATCGAGACCCGAAAGAACGATGCTGTCACCATTACCGCCGTAGACTTCCTCAACCATGCGGCCACGCGCTTTGCCGTAACCGTCGAACGGGCTGCGCTTGCCGCTCTCGGCGGAGGTTGCCAGGTTCCCATCGGCATTCATTGCCGCGCGGGCGAAGCACAGGGAACTGAGCTCTGGGACGAGGTCTTTGCCGTCGTCGCCGCTCCGGAGACAGGACAGGCCGTGCGCGTCCATTATCGCGTCCCTCATGCCGGTGCGGACCCTGTCTCGCTGGGCCGTCTGGTAGCGCAAAAGCTGATGGATGCCGGAGCCGGTCCGCTGCTTGCCGCAGCCGGAGGCGCGCGGTGAGTGCGCTGCCGCTTGCGGGCCGCCGGGTTCTGGTGACCCGCGCCGCGCATCAGGCAGGCAAGCTCAGCGAAGGCTTGCGCGACTTGGGCGCAGAGCCGGTCGAGGTTCCGGTGCTGGAGATTCTTCCTCCGGCCAGCTTTGAGCCGCTGGACGCAGCTTTGCACCAGCTCAACAGCTATGATTGGCTGATTCTGACCAGTGCCAATGCAGTGCGGGCGCTCACGGATCGTGCGGCAGCGTTGGAGATTGCGCTGATACATCGGGCGCGGTTGAACGTGGCGGCGGTTGGCGAAGTGACGGCTGCATATGCGCGGAGTGCAGGCTTGCAAGTGGCCTTTGTCCCGGAGGCCTACGTGGCAGAAAGCCTGGTCGAGGGACTACTGCAATCGCTTCAGACTCAAACTTCCAGTCAACGAATCCTGCTGGCTCGCGCCGCCGTTGCCCGCGACGTGATTCCTGATGCTCTGCGTGCGGCTGGCGCTCAGGTCGATGTGGTGGACGTATATCGCAATGTCCTGCCCGAAGCCGCTCCAGAGCAACTGCGCCAGGCTCTTCAGAATGGAATCGCCGCGGCCACCTTTACCAGCAGTTCAAGCGCAACCCATCTGGCAGAAGCGGCTCGCGTGGCTGGTGTTGCATGGCCCTTCGCCGGTGTTCCGGCGGTCTCCATCGGCCCCATCACCAGCCAGACGCTGCGCGAACTTGGCTGGGAGCCCGCTGCCGAGGCAGTGCCTTCCGATATTTCTGGGCTGATCGCTGCTGTCGTTCAAGTGCTTCGCCCAACGTAAACAGGGTATACTAGCCGGTTCAGTACAAACCGGGGGAGAAATCGATGTTACGGCTTGGAATCATTTTGCTTATCGTTAGCGTGGTCCTGTCCGCTGTCGTTGTATGTCTGGACTCCCGCGGAGTCTATATCCTGGCCGGTGACTGGGGAAGCGGCTTTGGAGACTTTTGCCTCTACTTTATCTGGGGGATATTTGTTTTGGGTCTCGGATTGGCGCTCCTTGGCAATATCCTCAGGCTGGCGCACAAAGTACGCGACTAGCTGTTCACGACCGCCACGTTTTATCCTTCGCCGTGCAAAGCTGCTCCAGGTTACAGCGGTCGCATTTGGGTTTGCGCGCCTCGCAGACCGCGCGGCCGTGATGAATGATCTGATGCGAGAATCCGATCCAGCGACTCTCGGGCAAAATCCGCACCAACTCCTGCTCTACTTTTTGCGGCGTCTCACCCTTGGCCAGCCCCAGTCTGTGCGCAATGCGAAAGACGTGCGTATCCACCACCACGCCTTCAGCTTTGCCGTACGCGACTCCGAGAACCACGTTGGCGGTTTTACGTGCCGCGCCGGGAATCGTGATGAGTTCTGCCAGCGTTTGCGGAACCTGACCGCCAAATTCGGCAACAATCTTGCGCGCCGCGCCCTGAATCGATTTTGCTTTGTTGCGAAAGAATCCCGTTGTCCGGATGAGAGCTTCAAGCTGCGGCAACGTTGCCTTGGCCAACGCCGCCGGGGTAGGGAAGCGCTTGAATAGCTCCGGCGTCACCATGTTCACACGCACGTCGGTGCATTGCGCGGAGAGAATCGTCGCTACCAGCAGTTCCCAGGGCGAGCGGTGCGTCAGCGCGCAGACTGCTTCTGGATACGCTTCGTCGAGGCCCTTGAGAATCGCAGCGACGCGGTCGGGGGCTAACGCTCGATTGACTGTGCGAGTCACAACTTTGGATTTCACTGCCATCAGCTTTTACCTACAGCTTGCCGCTCAGCCAGCCACCCAGCTTTTCAATCGGCAGCCTTACGCTGATAAAAAACTGCCCAAAGAGTGCATACTCCGCGCTAACCTCGTCAAACCGCATCTCGTAGATGAGCTTTTTGAAGACCACCGGATCGTCGGCGAAAAGATCGACGGCCCACTCCCAATCGTCCATGCCAATCGAGCCGGAGATGATCTGCTTGACCACGTCGCCATACCTTCTCCCAATCAGACCGTGCTCGTGCATCATGCGTTGTCTTTCAGCAAAAGGCACGGTGTACCAGTTGACTGTTTCGCCTCGTTTGCGGTCCATGGGGTAGAAGCAGAGGTACTTGGCTTCGGGGACGGCAGGGAAAAGGCGCGGAGCCATGGCCGCGGAGGCGCGTTCAAGACTTGCGACGACCTCCGCCTGAAATTCGGGAGAGTTCGGCTCAAGGCCTTTTGCGGCGGCAGCTTCCCAGGTCTTGCGGCTGGATTCATAGAGGCCGAGTTCGACCACTGACACATACGAGTGGCGCAGGTCGAGAAAGTCGTACAACTTGGTCTGCGCCAGATCGAGCTCCACCTGGTTGAGCGCTTCCAGCGACTCGCGGAAGTGGATCAGGACCAAATCTCCCTTGTGGCCCAGCTGCGAAAAGAGCGCTGTCCGCACAGGCACATCCGGCGCGGCGCGTTCCAATCGCTGAAGCGCGGAAACGGCCTCAGCGGCAATGCACTCGCGTTCGCCGTCCGCGCAGGACTTGCGTTCGCCGTCCGCGCAGGACTTGCGTTCGCCGTCCGCGCAGGACTTGCGTTCGCCGTCCGCGCAGGACCGCCATGCCTTCCAGTCGAAACGGAAGAATTGATGCAGCACGAAAGAGCCTTCCAGGGTTAGCGGTACAGGGGAAAAATCAGTCAAAGCACACTCCTCAAAACTTAAATCCGGCTTGCAGTCACACTCTCATCCTAGCAAAGTGAAGTTGCAGACGTGTGCATTTCTCTTTTCCATCTCTATCAAGCCGCGAGAGTATCCATCGCTCTCTACGGGCTTATATACTGGGTACGCTCATGAACGAAAAAATTATTACGCTGCTGGTGCAACTTGTAACCCATGTGATCGACATGGGCGGATATGCCGGCATTGTTGCGCTGATGGGAATCAATTCGGCCTGCATTCCGCTGCCCTCGGAGATCATCATGACGTTTTCCGGGTATCTGGTGTATCTGGGACGCTTCAACCTCTACTGGGCAGCGGCGGCGGCTGTGGTGGGCTGCAATCTCGGCTCGGCGTTGGCATATTGGATCGGCGCCAAGGGCGGGCGGCCGCTGGTGGAGCGCTACGGCAAATGGGTCCTGATGAGCCGCCACGATCTGGACCTCATGACTATGTTTTTTGAAAAGTATGGAGCGATCACCGTGTTGGTGGCGCGGTGCTTGCCGATCGTGCAGACCTTTATTGCCTTCCCGGCAGGAATCGCAAAGATGCCGCGGCTGCGCTTTCACATCTACATCACGATAGGCTCCGGGGCATGGTGCTTCTTTCTGGCGTACGTAGGCATGAAGCTGGGTGAGAGATGGCACACGGACCCGCGTTTCTACCAGGCCTTCCACCGCTTTCATCCGGTGATCGAGATCGCGCTGCTGGCGGGAATCGTCTGGTTTGTCTGGTCGCATGTGAAGCGCGCCCGCAAGGCAGAGGCCGCGTAATGAAGTGAATTCAACAAGGCGCGCGGCAGGACGCAGATTGCCGTCGTTGTCTGAACTTGATTTGAACGGCCCGGAGATCCGGACCCATCAAAATACTTAGGAGAAACAATGGGAAATGAAGAGCAAAGCAGCCAAAAGACAGCAAACAAGGTAGCGCCCGCAACGGGCAAACTCGGAGTGATGGTGGTAGGCCTTGGCGCCGTCGCCACCACCATGATCGCCGGTGTCGAGGCTGTTCGCCGCGGGCTGGCCAAGCCGATCGGATCGCTGACGCAGATGGGCACGATTCGCCTGGGAAAGCGCACGGACAGCAAATCGCCGCTCATCAAGGACTTTGTGCCCCTGGCCGATCTGAACGACCTGGTTTTCACCGGATGGGACATTTTTGCGGATAACGTCTACGAGTCCGCCGCGCATGCCAAGGTGCTGGAAGAGAAGACGCTGGCGCAATTGAAGCCCTACCTGGAGACCATCAAGCCGCTGCCGGCGGTCTTCGATCAGTACTATGTGAAGCGCCTCAACGGCACACACGTCAAGAAGGGCAAGAACAAGCGCGATCTGGCCAATCAGGTGGCCGCCGACATTCGCGCCTTCAAGAAGACCGTGGACCGCGTGGTGATGATCTGGTGCGCGTCTACGGAGATTTTTATCGAGCCCACGGCCGTCCATCAGAGCATCGAAGCCTTCGAAAAGGGCCTTGAGAACGACGACATCGCCATTGCGCCCTCGCAGATTTATGCCTACGCGGCGCTGAGCGAGGATGTGCCCTTTGCCAACGGAGCGCCGAACCTGACGGTGGATACGCCGGCCATGGTCGAGCTCTCCAAGCGCAATGCAGCGCCCATCTGCGGCAAGGACTTCAAAACCGGCCAGACGTTGATGAAGACCGTTCTGGCGCCCGCCTTCAAGGCGCGCCTGCTGGGCATCAAAGGCTGGTTCTCCACCAACATTCTGGGCAATCGCGATGGCGAGGTGCTGGACGATCCGCAATCCTTCAAGACCAAGGAAGAGTCCAAGCTGGGCTCGCTGGATTACATCCTGCAGCCGGATCTTTACCCCGATCTCTACAAAAATCTTTACCACAAGATTCGCATCAACTACTACCCGCCGCGAGGCGACGACAAAGAGGCCTGGGACAACATCGACATCTTCGGCTGGCTCGGCTATCCGATGCAGATCAAGGTGAACTTCCTCTGCCGCGATTCGATTCTGGCCGCGCCCATCGCGCTCGACCTGGTGCTGTTTCTGGACCTGGCCAAGCGCACGCCGGAGCTGTGCTCCATCGGCATTCAGGAGTGGCTGAGCTTCTATCTGAAGTCGCCGCAGAGCGCGCCGGGGCTTTATCCGGAGCACGACCTCTTCATCCAGTCCATGAAGCTCAAGAACACGTTGCGCCACATCATGGGCGCGGGCCTGATCACCCACCTTGGCCTGGAATATTACGACTAGGCACCTGAGGTGCGGCTAGCGGCCTCCCTTTGGCCGGTAAAAGCAAAAGCGCCCCATCCGTAAGGGTGGGGCGTTGTTGCAAGTGTACAATCCCTGATTCAGAGGTCTTCTGTTCAGCGATGAGAAAGGCCTAGCTGTGCCGCCGGTGCCGTACAAATCCGGCCAGAGCGATCAGCCCCGAACCGAGAAGGGCCAGGCTTCCTGGCTCCGGAGTGGGGGAACCATCGCCGCTGGGGTCATCCAAGCCGCCGGTGCCCGCCAGTGGATCCGAGCAGCCGTTGGAGATCGTATTCGTATCCATCGTCACAGCGCCATTTTGCGCCAAAGCTCTACCGCAGTCTATGGTTGCACCGGTATTCATCGTAATGCTCGTAACAGCGAGGATATTTCCATTGAATGCGGTGGTTGTACCAAGTGTGGCAGAACTGCCCACATCCCAAAACAAACCATCGTCCGGAGAGGAACCCAGGTTGATGAAGGTCACATCCGAAGCGCTCGCTGTCGTGAGAGTGCTCCCAATTAAAAACACCCATACGGCATCGTTGTTACCCTCGGCGTTCAGAGTAAGTGTTCCCGTTAATTCGGCCGACGTGTTGAATTGATAGACCCCCGGCGTTAATGTGAGTGTGCCAAGGTCTTGACCTGTCAAGTTCTGAGTGACCGCCATGGCTGCGAGGGCATTGTACGCAGTGGTTGTATCGGTTTGAGCTTGTTGCGCGACCGCGTCTCCCGTATGCAAAGTACCGGTGAGCGTAATGGTTCCTGAGCCAGAAATCGAAGTTCCTGGAAAGACTCCCAGATCTCCAGTGATAGTTGTGGAGCCGGTATTAGTTGCCGCAGAAGCGCCCAGGACAGCAAAACTGCTCGCGCTTCCAAGAATGGAGTCGGCATAGGCTGGGATTGTCAATAGAGGCAGAATCAGGAAGCAAAGCCGTTTTAACTGCATGGGTAATCTCCTTGAACACTTTGAATGCATCAACACATTGCGTCGGAGAGATCCGCAGTACGCTCGTTTCCTCTGACGTATACTCACGACTAGAGTTACGCCGCTGATCGTCATAAACATATTCATATGTTTCCAAGGCTATTTCTGCTCAATTAAGCTCATTCAGGCCGATTTCCCCTCGACTCACTCCTTGTAGAGCGCGGTGGCAGGAACGCCGAAGGATGTCTTTCAAATGGCCCGCATAAGCGTTCAGGGGAGAGAATTCGGCAATTGGATCGAAACTCTCTTCTTCGCTATAGCCAAACAGGCTGGAAGCAGCGTTTTAATATAAGAGCGAAGCGGCCCAACCGGCAGAGTGTGCGGCGCTGGTCAGTCGTGCTCCAGGCTGCGAGAATGGATTTGTGCCAGAGGTGAGGGTATGAAGACTGTTCGGATAGCTTACAAGGCAGTGACGCTGGCGGGATTGGCGCTTGCCTTGGCTGTAGCGGCATGGGCACAGGCCACGCCAGCGAACACGTCCCCATCAAATCCTCCGCCAGCGAGTACGCCTACAGCTCAACCGGCTCCCGGAACCGCTCCCGTTGCAGCGGATACTCCCGCCGCCAAGCCCTCCGCAACCAAGCCTTCCGCTCCCAATCCGAAGGGCAAGCCTGCCCCCGGAACCACCCCGGTGGGAGGCGATACACCGGCTGCCAAAGTCAATCCGGACAAAGTAATCGAGCCGGGCAGCCAGAAGGTCAACGTAAAGCCGGGCTCCATCGACGACGTGGACGCCGTGGGCAATCGCGACATCGGCGCACGCGGGGTAGGGAACTGGTACTCCACCGATACCGAGATGAAGATGGGCAAGATGTACGCCACGCAGATCGAGAAGAGCACCAAGTTCATTACCGATCCCGTGGTTACCGAATATGTGAACCGCATCGGTCAGAACATCGTCAAGAACTCCGATTGCAAGGTGCCCTTCACCATCAAGGTAATCGATTCAGACGAGATCAACGCCTTTGCGCTGCCCGGAGGCTTTTTCTATGTCAACTCAGGCCTGCTGCTGAACGCCGACGAAGAAGCGGAGCTGGCCGGGGTGATGGCCCACGAGACGGCTCACGTCTGCGCCCACCATATCGCCAAGCAGATGACACGCGCGAACTATGCCCAACTGGGCATGATTCCGGTGATGATCCTGGTCGGCGGCTGGACCGGCGTCGGCATCTACGAAGGCTCGCAACTGGTGATTCCGATGGCCTTCCTCAAGTTCGACCGCCAGTTCGAAATGCAGGCCGACTATCTGGGCATTCAGTACATGTATCGCGCTGGCTACGACCCGCAGGCCTTCATCACCTTCTTTGAGAAGATTCAGGCGCTGCAAAAGCGTAAACCCGGCCTGGTCTCCAAGGCCTTTGCCGACCACCCTCAGACCCCCGACCGCATCCTCCACTCCCAGGAGGAGATTGCCCGCATCCTGCCCGCGCGCGATGAGTACATGGTGACCACCTCGGAGTTTGACGACGTGAAGGCGCGGCTGGCGCGCATCGAGAACAAGCGCCGCCTCACCGACTCCAAAAACACCAATAAGCCCTCGCTGCGCAAGGCCAGCACCGGCTCTGGCAGCTCCTCTGGCTCCTCCAGCCCGTCCAGCACCAGCACCTCCAGCGGCGACGACAAACCCACCTTGCGCCGCCGCGACGTCCAGAATTAGTGCGGGAACGCACCATCCGGCATAACAACGCAACTTCTTGTGGCAGGCTGTATCTGCGCCCCAACCAGCTGCGCTTTCAGCCGGTACAATTCCGGTAAAACTCCCAAATCGGTACCCCAAAAGCCCTCGAACTTCCTGTAACTTCATGAAATACCTTGAAATGCCCCGTGAATCCGCGTTATATACAAAACAACCGGCAGGATTGCCGGAATTAAGTCTGAGGATAGAGTCCTTACTGGAGGAAACCATGCGCAGCGCCGCTAACCGCTCTAACCTGCTGGTCCCCGAGGTGCGCGAGGTCATGGACATTCGCCAGGCCTCGGACTACCTGGGCATCTCTTCCGACACGCTTTACAAGTACGCCTCCGAGGGCTTTGTCCCCGCCTTCAAGCTGGGCAACCGCTGGCGCTTCAAGCGCTCCCGCCTCGACGAGTGGATGGACCGCCAGTCCGACCTCCATGCCGCCGATGCCGATCCAGAGCAGAAGAAGCCGGTACGGCCCGCTTTCTAACCACAGGAACATCACCACAGGACACAGAAAGGAAGCCACACATGAAACCGAAGTACAAAAAAAGTACGATCTTCGTGCACAAGGATGAGCCGGTTTCTCATTTCATTGAGATTCTCAATCGGAAGGGAGCTGAAGGGTGGGAAGCAATTTCTGCCTGGGCTGATGAGCTAGGCAATTATGTTCTGCTGAAAAAGCCAATCACCATATAGCCTGCTCTAGAACCAGACTGCCCTTGAATCGACCACCATTCGGCCTCGATGTCGCCGACGCCGATCCTCAGCAGAAGAAGCTGGTAAGGACGGCGTTCTGACGGCAGGGATTAGGGAACAGGGAGCATAGAACAGAAAATAGACAGCTTTAGCGAGTTAGCTACGGCTGAGTGCCTCTGCTGTCCTATCAGAATTCACAAAACTGATAGAATAAAGCTGTAGGGGGAACAACATGGCCGCCGCAACCGCTCCCGTTATTACCCTCACTTCGGCAGAGCTGGATGACCGCCGTCTGGCTGTCGAAAACACCATCGGGACCATGCGGATCGAAGGCTTGGACCCCGACGAGGACACCCTGCAAATCCTCAGTCGTTACGCCAGCGGCGAGATTGAATTCTCTGAAACGAAGCGTCTTCTGCGCGATCACAGCCGCACCCTCCTCTAATCAGAATGGCGAAAGACGCTCCGTCCGGCCCCGATCCTCACTACGACTACCAGCATAATATTCTCAAGAATCTTCCCGGCTTTACCGATCCGATTCTACTCGACAGCTTCGAGCGAATTGAAGCCGCGGAGGAAATCTTCGACTTACAGAAATACCCCGTCGATGGCTCTTTCGACAGCGCTCATCTCAAAGAGATTCATCGCCGCATCTTCCAGAACATCTATCCATGGGCAGGCGAGTTCCGCCAAGTCAATCTACGCCGCACGGCGTCCTACTTCTTTGCTCTGGTTCAGTTCATGGAAACGAACCTCAAAAACACACTCGCGAAGCTGGCCGCTGAAAATCATCTGAAAGGACTGGATGCCGCTGCATTTTCCAGCCGCGCGGCTTACTATCTCGGCGAATTGAACACGATTCATCCCTTTCGAGAAGGAAACGGACGCACGCAACGCGAGTTCATTCGGGAGTTGGCCGATGAGGCTGGCTACCGCATCAATTGGAATCGCGTGATCCGTGAGCAGATGTACGCCGCCTCAATCGAAAGTCACAACCTCGGCAAGAATGACGCCTTTGCCGCACTGATCTCCTCCGCTATTGTGCCGGTACGCCTCCCCTAACCCCTAACTCCTGTCCTCTGCTCCTGTTATTCTCAACAAGTGGATCACTTTCGCCGCATTGGCCTCATACGCCGCCGTCTGACCAAAGC
>Ga0302275_10000433_pt1 | contig 47078 bp, 34 predicted proteins | sample III_Bog_N2_2_FD_200229 | JGI IMG/M metagenome (GOLD analysis project Ga0302275, IMG submission 200229) | Peat permafrost microbial communities from Stordalen Mire near Abisko, Sweden - III_Bog_N2_2 | ecosystem: Environmental > Terrestrial > Soil > Wetlands > Peat | place: Sweden: Abisko... | reverse complement strand
CTCGAATGCGTACCGAACAGCTTAGCTGTCCGCGAGACCAGCCGTCTCATCCCATCTAAAGCCGAGGCCTGAACTCGCTATTAATGTACGGGATGAATCCCGTACCCTTCAATGTGCCTGGATTTTAGACAGATTCTCACGCCCTGTACCCTTTACTGGCCAGGAGGAAGGCAATCACTCGAAAGATGTATTGATTACCAACGGTGGCACAGGTAGTTTAATAGGAAATCGAATTCTGCAAAAACCCCACTGCAAGACTTTGCACTGCATCCTGCCCTGGTAATTCCCCCGACATGGAGCATCCGTGCGAGCCCTATCCGAACGTATTCGCGCTTTGAATGTGGCGCTGCTTTTGACGTCTTTTGCCGGCGCCATGGGGTTGATGAGCGGTTGCGGTGGTGTGAACGTCACCAATCCTGACTTTTACGCCGCCATTTCAGCTTCCGCCAGCACCGTCCGTGTGAATCAAACCGTGCAAACGATCAGGGCTTCGCAGGCCACTGGAGCGCCGCTGACCTACTCCGTCAATGGTGTTCAGGGAGGCAACGCTGAACTGGGCACTGTGGACAGCAATGGACTGTACACGGCGCCTGCGATCGTCCCTATTCCAAATTCGGTAACGATCACCAGCGTTGCAAGCAACTACCCGAGCTACCCGCCGGGGTCTGTGACGCTTGCCATCTGGAACCCGATTCCGGTCCTCAATACCGTGACGCCTTCGGGCTTTTCTGAAGGCACCACCACGGTCACAGTCTCCGGATCACAGTTTGTGTATGGCGCGCAGATTCTGTGGAATGGGGCCCCGGTTCCGACCACCATGCTTTCCGGCACCCAGTTGGCGGCCGCTATTCCCGCGCCCAATCCGGGGACCTTTCCCATCTTGGTGAGCAACCCAGATCCCGGATCGGCCAACTCGGCGACAGTTCCGGTAGTGGTGGGCCCAGGGCAGGTGGTGTTGACGCTGCAACCGGGCGAAGGCACCGACGTCCGCGTGGCCAACACTTTGAAATTGGGACTGAATGTGACCGGGACGAACCACACGGGGGTCACGCTGCAGGTGAACGGGATTGCCGGAGGCAATGCGCAGGTGGGCACCGCAACATCACAGGCCGATGGGTCCATCGATTATGTTGCGCCGCCGGTTGTTCCCACGCCGAACAATGTCGTCCAGCTTGCGATCGCCAGCGTCGACAATCCGGCGGTATCGATTACTCAGAATATCTCCGTGCTGAATCCGATCCCGATTCTCAATGCAGCTACGCCAACTACGTTGAATGTCGGACCTCCATCCACCACGGTTGTTCTGACAGGCCAGAGCTTCATCAATGGGGCGCAGGTGCTGGTGAACGGGTCGCCAGTGACGACAACCTTCAACAGCGGAACGCAATTGACCGCGGCCGTTTCGCCGAGCGAGTCAGGCAATCTGGATCTGCAGGTGCTGAATCCGAGCCCTGGTCCGGCCACTTCGGCGGATCTGATTGCCTTGGTGAACGGCGCCCCGCCGACGCTTCTTGTGAGCCCTCAGGATGCCTCGCGCTTTCTGGAACAGGCGACCTTTGGCGCGACCGATTCGGACATTCACCACCTGTCGCTGATTGGGTATCAGGCGTGGCTCAACGAACAGTTCGCGATTCCGCAGACGTTGCAGGAACCGGCCGTGGAGCAGGCACTGATTCTTAACAACCCAACCTGTGCGCCTACCGATGTGAAATGCAATGCGGTGCTGTTTAGCGGGAACAACCAGGATGAATGGCTGGTCCAGGGTTCCTTCTGGCAGCAAAGCCTTGCCGGCACGGATCAACTGCGGCAACGCGTCAGATACTCATTGGGCGAGCTGTTCGTCGTCTCAAGCGAACCGAATTTCAGCATCGCGAGTATGCCTCGTGGAGAGGCCAGTTACTACGACACGCTTGGCACGGATGCTTTTGGAAACTTCAGAACGCTTTTGAACGATGTGACCTTGAGCCCGATGATGGGTCAATTCCTCAACATGCTGGGGAATGACAAGGGCAATGCCACCACCGATCCGGATGAGAATTACGCGCGTGAGGTGATGCAGCTCTTTACCATCGGTCTTTATCAATTGAACGACGATGGCTCGCAGAAACTGGATGCGACGGGGCAACCGATCCCAACCTACTCGAACAACGATGTGATGGGACTGGCCGCGGTATTCACGGGCTTCAGTTGGAATATCCCCGGCGATGACACAGAAACAGCGTGGTCGAATTGCTGCGTGTATGTTGGGCCAGGATATGGGGAAGAGCTGCTGCCGATGCAGAGTTTTGCAAGCCACCATTCGACGGTGCAGAAGAGCTTTCTTGGCGTGACGATTCCGGCCCAGGCCAGCCCCGACCCGGTTGGCGACCTGAAGCTTGCGCTTGATACATTGTTCAATCATCCGAACCTGCCGCCGTTCTTCTGCAAGCAGATGATTCAACACATGGTCACGAGCAACCCAAGCCCGGCTTACATCGGCAACTGCTCCGCGGTGTTCAAGAACGATGGGACAGGTGTTCGCGGGAATCTGCAGGCGGTAATTTCCGAGATTCTGCTGGACCCGGAAGCGCGCAACTCATCCACGGACTTCAGCAATCCGCAATACGGCAAGGTGCGCGAGTCGCTGCTGCGCTATACGGAGTGGGCTCGCGCATTCACGGCACAATCCCGGACCGGCTCGTATGACATCGGAAGCACAGAGGATCCGATTTGGGCACTCGGCGAAATGTCTCTTCGCTCGCCGACAGTCTTCAACTGGTTTGCGCCTGGGTATGTTCCGCCGGGCACGAGCATCGCGCAAGCCGGCCTGACAGCGCCGGAGATGCAGATGACGAATGTGTCAACGGTGGTGGGCTACTTGAATTACATGCAGGTCGCCATCGGCAGCAACGCAATCGGGGGGCCCGACCTGTTCTCGAGCTACGACACCGAAATTGGCTTGGCTGCAACGCCAACCGCATTGCTGGGCCGCATCAACCTGTTGCTGATGGCGGGCGAGATGGACAGCACGCTCTATGGCCAGATTCTCGGTGCCATCAACGCGATCGACATACCAACCGGCGATCAGAAGGCAATCGACACCGCACTCGCCAATCGTGTCGAGACGGCAATTTACTTGACGATGGCTTCACCATCGTTCAGCGCGCAATTTTAGGGAGCCTACCATGATGAACAAACTCGAGCGGTCGCGGCGGCAGTTCCTCAGAACGGCTTCCATGGCATCCATGGCGGGAATCTCCGCCAGCCCATTCATTCTGGGTCTCAACTCAATGGCTGCGATGGCCCAGTCGAGCAGTTCCTCAGGGTATCGCGCACTGGTCTGCGTTTTCCTGCAAGGCGGCAACGATGGCCACGGCACGGTGATCGCCACCGACCCCAACTCCTATAGTGCGTTTACACAGGCACGATCCGGAGCGCCGGGGCTTGCGTATCCGTTGGCTGAATTGCTTCCGATTACATTGAAGACTCCGCAAAGTGGCAGGACATTTGCGTTAAATCCCAGCCTGACCGGAGTGCAAAACCTGTTCAACGCAGGGCGCGCCGCAATAGTGGCCAATAGCGGCACCTTGATAGCGCCCGCAACCAAGGCCCAAGTCAATGCCAATTCGGTTCCGCTGCCCGCTTCGCTGTTCTCTCATTTCGATCAGACGGCCGCATGGCAGGCCATCGCGTCGAATGGCGGCAGCGCGGAACACGTTGGGTGGGGCGGCGCGGTTGCGGACTTGATCGAGAGCATGAACATGAATACGAACTCCATGTTCACCTGCATCTCCACTGCGGGAATTGCGCTGTTTCTCTCCGGCCAATCGTCGTTTCAACTCAACGTCACATCGGCGGGTCCAATTCCGATTTATGGATTGGCACAGCCTCCGTTTGGTTTGCCTGCGGCTTCCAATCCACTCTCCTCCATTCTCACCGCCGACGAAAGCAATCTTTTCGCCAAGGAGTATGGAGTGGTTGTCAATCGTTCAATTCAGGCGCAGGCGATGCTTGCAAGTTCGATGCTGCCGGCAGGCCCCGGTGGGGTTCCGAATCCGCCCCAGTATATGGACCCGATGACCAACAAGCTCGTGGATAACCAGCTAGCTACTTCGCTGCAGACCGTTGCCAGGATCATCGGCGGGTCGAGCGCCCTGGGTGTTAGCCGCCAGATCTTCTATGTGCAACTGGGGAGCTTCGACACGCATAACAACCAGGCCGTGCAACATGCTCAGTTGCTGTCTCAGCTTGGCGGGGCGCTGGAGTATTTCGACGGGTTAATGGTGGCCAACGGGATGGGCAACAACGTGACCACCTTTACGGCTTCCGACTTTGGCCGCACTTTGACATGCAATAGCAATGGAACGGACCACGGTTGGGGCAGTCACCACTTTGTGGTGGGAGGCGCGGTGCAGGGGCAGGACATGTATGGTCAGTATCCAGTCGTTGGCGCGGATCAGGCGAACGATGTGGGAGCCGGCAGGCTGATTCCAACTACATCGGTGGACCAATACGCAGGAACGCTGGCGCGCTGGTTCGGACTTTCCGATGGCCAGGTCCGACAGGTCTTTCCAAATTTCGGTAACTTCGGTTCCAGCCCGTATCTAGGATTCATGGGATAGAACTGAGGAGAGAAGCCTTACCTTCAATGGCGGCCAGCGATTGAGTTTTTCCGCCGCCCAGGTTCAGGTTGGCCGCGCCCAATCCCGAATTCGAGGCAGACTGTATTCGCCGCATTCTGACGGGCGAGAGGCATTTGTTCCATGACCTCATAGGCCTTGGTTCGCTGTGCTGCTCATCTTCATTTTCGGCCCAGGGCTGTTTGCGGCGGATTGGTTCATTGGGCCAGTTTGCTTCCATGCGCAAAGCCTGAGCGCGGTTTATCATCGGTCCACAAGGTTCTTTGCGGAATCCGGGTGATATGCGGATCGTCTACGTGCTAACTTCGCTCGGCATGGGCGGAGCGGAGCGGCAGGTGCTGGCCATCGCCGCCCGCATGGCCGATCGCGGTCACTCAGTCGCGCTTCTGGTCCTGCGCCCTCAACTCAAGAACGAGTGGCCGACCGCGCTGTCATGCGTTCACCTCGATATGCGCAGAAATCCCCTCAGATTCATTTACGGTCTGGCGCGGGGGCGCCGCTTTTTGCGTGAATTCCGCCCCGACCTGGTTCACAGCCACAGCTTCCACGCCAATTTCGTCGCGCGATTGCTTAAGGTGCTTGTTCCCGCGCCGGCCGTTCTCTGCACCGTTCACAATGTGTACGAAGGCGGCCGGCATCGCATGTTGGCATATCGTCTGACCGATTTCCTGAGCCGGCGCACCACCGCCGTAAGCGCCGTCGCCGCCGAGAGGTTTGTACGTCTCAAAGCGGTTCCGCAATCGAAGTGCCTGGTCGTCACCAACGGGATAGACACAGCGGAGTTCTTTCCTCATGCCGACCGCCGCGCACAGATGCGAGACCAGATGGGTGTGACCACCGAATTCATCTGGCTGACGGCCGGCCGCATCGTGCCGGCCAAGGACTTTCCCAACCTGATGCGAGCGTTTGAGATCGTGCAGGCAGCCCACCCGGACGCGCAGCTATGGATCGCCGGCCAAGCGGTGAACGAAGATTTGAAGCCGGTTGGTGTTTTTGCCGTTGCGGGGCGCAAGGACACTATGGACCGCGTGCGCTGGCTGGGCCTTCGCCGCGATCTCCCCGCCTTGCTCGACGCCGCTGACGGATTCGTGCTGGCCTCGGCGTGGGAGGGAATGCCGCTGGTGTTGGGCGAAGCGATGGCCATGGAGAAGCCGGTCGTGGCTACCGATGTGGGCGGTGTGCGTGAGTTAGTCGGCGACACCGGCGCAATCGTTCCGCCGAAGAATCCAGATGCGCTGGCCGCGGCCATGCTAGAGATGATGCAGCGAACTGAGGTGGATCGCAGGGCACAGGGTCGTGCGGCACGTGCGCGCATAGAAGCTGACTTCACTGTGGACGCGCGAACAGACGAGTGGGAGAGCCTCTATCTCCGCTTGAGCCGGCGCGCATGAACAAAAGGGCCGGGGCAATGCGCTCCGGCCCTTTCGCTTCGCGGTTATTCGATCAGAACGAGAAGACAACCTGAACGAAGATGCGCCGCGCAGCCGAACCGGTGCTGAAGATGCCGCCGGCAAGGCTTGTGGACTTGTTGAAGTAAGGACTAGTGAGCGTTCCCGTCGGAGTTCCATAGTTGATGTCGTTGAACAGATTCAGTGCCTGCGCGCTGAAGTTCAGCGAGTACTTCCGTCCGGTGCTGGTGGGGCCAAACATACCGCCCGGTCCGCCGCGGCCACCACCGCCGCCACCGAGACCGCCAGGGCCGAGGCCGCCTCCCGGAGGACCACCGCGACCGCCGCCTCCACCGCCGCCTCCCGGAGGTCCACCACCTCCCGGAGGGCCTCCACCATCGGCCACGCCGCCAGTTGAGTTTGTCTTTGGACCGATGCCGAACGCGCGACTGATGCGCAGGTTGAGCGCGACGGCGGCGGGGCCGGTGCCGAGATTGGCGCGAATCAGAGATTCGCCTGGTAAGGCGGCGCTGTCAAATTGGCCATAAGGCGTGGACACCACATCCGCGGCCGGCGTTGAGGCGGTCGCGGATGTGGGCCGCTGATTGAAGAGGTTATTCAGCGGATCGGAGGCAAGCGTGATGTTGAACGGACGGCCTGATTGCGCAATCAGGAAAGGATTCAAACGAATACCCCAAGGTGCGCTGTAATTAGCCATGAAAAAGATGGAGTTGCGAGTAACAAATCCTGAACGGCCATAGTCCTGGTCCAGGTTGTAGGCATTGGACGCGCTTCCGTTGCCGTTGCCGTTGGCGGAGGAATAGGTGTAGAAGGTAGCGAGGTTCAGGTTCTTGCTGACCTTGGAGTTTACGCTGACGATGGCCTGATTCTGTTTGAAGACGGCTTCGGGGAAATACTCATATAAGTAACCGCCGGAGGTGGTCTGCGGAGTTCCGCCCGTGGCTTGGTTGGCGTTGCGCGTCACCACCTGGTGAACGCCGAACGAGCGCAGGTAAGTAAACGTCAGGCTCGTGCCGGGAAAGAGTTGCCGCTCCAGGCTGGTGCCAAACTGCTCGGTGGTTGCGGCATGAAAGCCGGGAGCTACTTCGTATTTGGTGGGCGTAATTGTGGCGGTGGTGGAATCGTTGCTGGAGCAGGTGCCGGTGCTCAGGTCAATCGCATTCAGAGATGTTGCCGTCGAGGTGCAAATAGGATCGTTGATCACAACCTGCTGCTGAATGTTGGCGCGGTTGATCGTAAGCAGGCTACCTGTCTGCAACCGGTCAAAGAAGAACCCATAACCGCCGCGAACCACTGTCTTGGTCTTCTTGTCCTTGCCGTTGCCGTCGAGAGCGTATGCGAAAGAGGCTCTCGGTCCCCAGTCGTCGTGATCGTGGATATGGTTCTGTGCCTCCCAGCGCAGGCCGCCGGAGAGAGTCAGCTTGTTGTTGACTTTCCAATCGTCCTGGGCGAAGAGCGCGATGTCGAACATATTGGCAACGGCAGATTCCGGTCCGGTCGCGTAACTCGCGGAGATGGGCCCATAATTCGGTTGCAGCTCGTTGAATGTCTCGCCGCTTTGCAGTCCTTTGGCCATGCCCAGATAATCCTGGTAGTTGGCGAATGTGAACGCACCGTTGAAATTTGAGTTAGTAAGATTTGCGTCGCGCGTGTCGCGCATGCGGGTGCCGAATTTGATCGCCTGTGTGCCGTGGCTGAGCGTGGTAATGTTCCAGAACTCAAGCCGGGTGGCGTGATCGCGGTATTGCTGGCCGGGGTAGCCGCCGCCGGTGAAGTCACCCTGAACGCTGATGGTGCGATCGGTTGAATCGGGATAGTGATTCTCATTCTGCCGCTCGAACTGGAAGCGCGTTTCATTCACGGCGTGTTCATTGATCACGAATGCATCGCTCATCTGCACGGTATGGTCTGTGTTTGACTCATGCGTGGAAGCGCTGGGCAACGATCCCGAACTCAGATCGCCGTGCTCGGACTCAGACCAGAAGCCATAGCGCGCGGTGAACGTGTTTCTTGTGCCCAATTGCCAATCGATACGCGCGGACGCATTGTCGCGAATGCGACGATTCAACAGGCTCACGCCGTAGTTCGGGTCATTGACAAAAGCGCCCGAGCCATCTTCAAGTACAGCATCCGGAATAAGCCAGGCGTTGACGTTTTCTGTGTTGCGCTGTTCGGCGCTTGCAAAGAAAGAAGCCTTCTTTGAAATTGCGCCGCTCACGGTGCCATTGAACTGGTAGCTGTAGTAATCGGGAATTGTCGAAGTGAACGGGTTGCCGGTATTGAATTGCTTGGTGTTTCCCTGGATGAACGCTTGCCCATGCAGCTTGTCTGTTCCCGGCTTGGTGAGGATTTCAATACGCCCATACCCTAGCCGGTCGAACTCCGCGGAAAAGGGGTTCTGGTTGATGCGGATCTCGCGGATGGCTGACTTGGGCGGAAGCTGTCCGCCGCTGAAGCCGTCAATGTAAATCTGGCCGCCATTGGGTCCGGCGGATGGTCCAGCCAGAGCGCTCAATTCGCTGGACAATTCGTCCGGATCGTCGGACAGGGCATCGAGGTCTTTGCCCTTGAGCACGATGGCGTTGGCGTTGCCGCCTGCTTCGGTGTTCACGGTGGGCGAATCGTCGGTGACGGTTACGCTCTGTTGCGCTACTTCCACGGCCATGGAGACATCTACGCGTTTCGACTGTCCAGCTGCGAGTTGAATGGTCGGCGAACTGAATGGCGCGAAGCCTTCAAAGGTGGCGCGCACGATGTAACCGCCGGCGGCAAGGCCAGGGACCGAATATCCGCCAGTTGCATCCGCGGTAGTCGTTGTTACATCCGTTCCGGCAGAGGTGGTGACGGTGACCTCTGCGCCGGGGATGAGCGCGCCGGTCTGGTCGGTAATATGGCCGCGCAAAGTGCCATTAGCTACAACTGCAGACGGCGGAGTTGCGGCAGGTGTCTGCACGGTCTGTGCGGGCGCTTGTGCCTGTGCCGTGCTCCCGCAGGCGATGCCAAACACCAGGGCAATGAACGATAGATGATAGCTATGCAATTTTGAATACACGAGTCCCTCGCTTGTTTCCAATGAATGTCTTCTTGCCGCTACTGGGCGGCTGCCGCTTCCGCTCCGCCCGACCCCATGCTCCAGTTGTTGAGCATGTTCTGGCTGGCTGCCGGGGCTTCCAACAGCGGCTCAACGCCGGCCAAAAGCGTGATGGCTGTAACGTCCGTGGTTCCGTCTGTTGAAACCACCATGATGGCATCGCCCTTTTTGAGATCGGCGATTTGAATGACGGGCGCGCGGTTGAGCATTTGCTGCGGGTCGCCCCCGCCTCCACCCGGCGCGCCGCCAGCCGGTCCTCCGGCCTGCCCCGGCCATTGCCCGCCGCCCTGCCCGCCCCCGCCGCCGGACTGGCCTTGACCGCCCCGCTGCGTCGGCGCCACGCCGCCCGTGGACGGCTGGGCGTTCCCGCCCAATCCCCCACCGCCGCCGGCCGTGGTTCCTTTCAGCCGCGCCGCCAGCATGGCTGCCATGCGATCGGGAAGGCGGCGCATCTGCGCATCGGGTGTGATGTGAATCGTAATTTGTTTCTTGGTGGTCAAATCCTTCACCACCAGTGTGGAACCGGCGGTATCCAGCGAAGCAATGGTTCCGGAGATATTGCGGAAGGTTCCGGAGACGACTTCCTCCGCGGCAATCGTGGTGCTATCCGCATTCTTGGTTCCGCGAGCACGCAACTGGTCGCCTGCGTGAATGGTGTCGATAAGCGCCGGTTGCGCCGCGTCAAAACTTACAGAGGCGGTTGCGTACCGCTTCAGCATGGTTGTCTTGGTGGTGTTCACGGTGATGGTTTTGGTTGCAGCTCCGGAACCGCTGGTCAGCACAATGACGCCGCTGCCCACGTCAACGCTCTTCACCAGCCCGCCCACGCCGCGCCGTTGCCAGTCTTCACGGTCCTTCTGCTGCTTCTGCGCCACGTCGGCCTGCTTCACGGCGACAATCTGCAAAGCCTGTGTTGTGCCCGCCGGCGCATCGGGATCGAGCTTGACCAGCGCCCGATCGCCAATCGCCAGGTCGCTGAACTGGATGGTCGTTGCCGTGCTCAAATCTTTTTGTCCAGGAGCGATGCGCTTGATGGACGCGCCGGATGGAACGTCCACTTGATATGCCTGGCCGGCATCGGTCTTCACCGTGAGAGTGGTTCCGCCGATGGCCGTGATGGCGCCGACGAATCGGGAAGGCGCTTGCGCCCCAGCCATCGGTGCAAGCAGAGCGGCAGTCGCCAGCAGCGCGACCGAAAGCGCCATAAGCACGAGCGATGCTGAAGTGCGAATCTTTGTATTGCGATTCATAAGCCATTTCTCCACGGTCCACATCCTGACGGTCACCGGGGTTCGAGAGTCATTCCTAGTTCGGTAGACGAGCCAATGCGACAAAAGGTTGAGCATACAGTGCCATAGTGTGAAGGATTTGGAAATAATCTTTAGAAATACGAGTAAAACGTCCAGTTTCTTTAATTTGCAAGACTCTGAAGATTAAGAAAACCTTAAGGTTTTTGTGTTGATTTTTGGGGTCTGAGCGCCGGTTCTCCGCGATAAATCCGGAGTGCGATGGTTTGGCTCTGGTTGCGAAAACGAGTACTTTCAAACTGGAGGGACCAATTGCTCGGCGGAGCATTCCCTCAGGGGCTAAAGCCCAATTTTCTTATCAACTACCTCTTTCGGCACGGCTAAAGCCGTGCCCTTTCAAAGCGGCGAGTTTTTCCGCAGCCTGTAAAGCCATGCCCTTTCAAAACAGCGAACCTCCGGCTTAATCAGTGGTTCTTTAACCGCACCACGCGTCGAAGACTCCCGCTCGCACAGCTGCGGCAAGCGCATCGATGTCGGTTGCAAGCACACGGTCCTGCTCCAGCCGCGCAACTACGCCACGCACCGCGGCGTAAGCCCGCTCAATTTCCCTGCCGGATTTCAGAGGCCTGCGGAACTCCAGTCCCTGCGCCGCGCACATCAGCTCAATCCCAACAATCCGTTCCGCATGTTCGACAACCTGCCGCAGCTTGATCGCTCCCGTCATGCCCATCGAAACATGGTCTTCCTTGCCACCGTCGGTTGGAATGCTGCCCGTGGACGATGGATGCGAAAGCACCTGGCACTCGTTGATCAACGCCGCCGCAACAATCTGCGCAATCATGAAACCGGACGAAAGCCCCGGATCTGGCGATAGGAAAGCGGGAAGACCTTCGTTGATATCCGGATTCAGCAATCGATCGATCCGCCGCTCGATGATGCTGGCCAGGTCGGTCATCCCAATTGCCGCGTAGTCGAATGCATAGGCCAGGGGCGCACCGTGGAAATTCCCGCCTGAGATGACCGCTCCTTCCTGTGCTTTTGTGGAGTCCTCCGGAAACACGAGCGGATTGTCTGTTGCGGAACCCGCCTCGATTTCCAGCACTCCACGCACATGTTCCAGCACACCGCGCACCGCTCCGTGAACCTGCGGCATGCAGCGGAGACAATACGCATCCTGCACGCGCGAGTCGTGGTCACGATGAGCCTCGCGAATCTCCGACCCCTCCAGCAGCGCTAACAAATGCTCGGCCGCAGCTATCTGGCCCGCATGGGGGCGCGCCCGGTGAATGCGCGCATCGAAGGCGGCCGGTGTCCCCATCAACGCTTCCAGAGCCATGGCTCCAGCCACGTCCGCCAGTCGAGCCACGCGCATTGCGCGTGCCACTGCCAAGGCGCCGACGGCCGTCATCGCCTGTGTCCCATTCAACAGCGCCAGGCCTTCCTTGGCAGCGAGAGCCAGCGGCTGCAATCCGGCGCGCCGCAGCGCTTCGCCACCAGGCATTCGCTCTCCTTTGTAGAAAGCCTCGCCTTCGCCAATTGCCACCAGCGCCAGGTGAGCCAGCGGCGCCAGATCTCCGCTTGCGCCCACGGAGCCTTTTTCGGGAATCGCTGGATGGACGCCCGCATTCAAGAGCGCCACCAACAGCTCGATCAACTCCGTCCGGCAACCGCTGAAACCCTTCGCCAAAACATTAGCCCGCAGCAGCAGCATCGCCCGCGACTCACCCTCTGAAAGCGGCTGGCCCACTCCGCCTGCGTGGCTGCGCACCAGGTTGGTCTGCAATTGGGCCAGGCTGCCGGAGGGAATGCGCACGTCGGAGAGCTTTCCAAACCCCGTGTTCACGCCATAAACGGTCTGCCCGGCGGCCAGGATGCTTTCGATCGACTCGCGGCTCGCCGCTACGCGGGCCAGTGCGGCAGGAGCGATTCCAACCTGCCGGCCATGCAGGGCTACAGCCTCAATTTGGGTCAAGGTCAGCGATTGACCGTCAAGGAACAGAGTGTCCATATTCCCGATACTAGGCCCGCCCCGCGAGCCGGTACAGACAGAATTGGTCTCCTAACCCTTCTTTGGCAATCAAATCGTCTATCATTTTCCTCAATGGCGATGGATTCCACGGCGCTCCTCGATCGTTATGGCCGAAAGCTTCTCGACGAACTACAAGACAACGCGCGGCTGTCGCTTGCCGAGCTTAGAGCAAAACCAGGGATACTGTAGCCCGATGAGCATCGTTGAAGGTCGCCGCTCACTGTTGGTCGCGTCGACTTGAGTTGGTTGGTTTCGAGATACATCTTCCCTGGTTTTGCTATAGCCGCCGCATCGGCCTTTCCCCCACGGCCACGGCTGAGCGGCTCAAGCAGATGGAGGAGGTCGGCATCCTGCGCGGATATACCGTCGAGATCGATCGCGATGCGCTTGGCCTGGAGGTGATGGCGTTCATCCGCATGAGTTGCGGCGCCCAGCAGTATCACCGGTTGCTGGACTACGTTCAGACTCTCGAAGAGGTGCGCGAGTGTCACCATCTGACTGGGAGCGACGATTTCCTGCTGAAGGTTACGACAACCTCGATGGGGGATCTGGAAGCTCTGATTGAGGCCTTGCTCCCATATGGGAACCTTGTGACAAGCCTCGTGCTTTCGACTCCCGTAGAACTCAGGCGCTACGCGGTGACCGGGAAGCTCACCACGATTACCCGGAAGCCCGTTTCACGGCGCCGGACTTAGCGGAGCTTTGAATAACTGCCTGTTCACGGCAGAGAATTCCCTCAGGGGCTTCTATGAGGCGGCTGGTATTGTCGAGGTTTCTGTCTTTGTTTTTGCATTTGCTTTTTCCTAAGTGGCGTTTTTGTTATTGCTGTTGTCTTTGCCTTTTCTTGTGTCGTGGATTCATCTCGGGCTTCTATACGCACTCGCTTGGGGCCCGGGGGACCCTCTGGGTCGGGGCTCGGTGCCTGATGGGGTCCGATAGGGATGAAGCGGGGCCGCTATCTAGAGCTCGGCCTATTACGGCCCAGCCCTGCGGCGCAGTCACCTGGAGATAAACCACGGTGAGTGGTTTATTTCACACTGATATCGCCGTCGACATCGACCACGAGAGTGTCTTCCTGGATGAGGACGGAGTGGATTTTCAGGCGATCGAGCGCGACCTTGTAGCCAGATGAGGCAGTTGAGCCTTCAAGAGCCTTGCGAAGAAGATCCGCGGCGTTGACTTTCATGCCGGAAGGGACCTGGTGGCTCAGAAATGGCGTGAGGACGAAGTTCAGCTCGGTGTGGTCGCTGACTTTGTCGACGCGGGCATCGCGGAAGCCAACGGTTTCCCCTTCTCCATTGGGGGCCAGGGAGACCTCTGCCGGCAGCGACAGTGCGATGCCGATGCAGGCGCCGCCTACGCGCTGGCCGAGCCGGGCGTGGGTTTTGAGCTGGACGACGATGCGGTCTTCCACAAACTTGAGCTTGGGATTCTCCGCGAAGACGTAGCAGGCGGACTGGGCGTTACCTTTGAGGTAATAGCGGCCGTCGGGTCCGCTGAACAGTTGCTGCTTGAGGGTGCGTTCCAGGGCGTCGCGGCTGACCTTCAGTTCGACCGCACCGGCTTGTGTCAGAGCGCAGGCCAGCAACACGGCGGCAGCAGACCAAATTCGCCAAGATGTTGTCATACTAGTATCCTGCCACTAGGGGCTGGTTTGATGCCAATCTGGACCTTACGAAGGTCACCGCGGTGATGTGAGACACGGAGGGCCAAGGCACGGAATCCGTTCTATAACAAAGGTATAGCGTGAATTGTGAGCAAAATTGAACACTTTCGATTTGTCGCATAATCCATTCATTTTGCTATTGATTTTTGAAGAAAATATATGTAAAATAAGAAGCTGAAGTTTCCTCAGGACTGACAGGAGCCCCCCAAGCCCGTTGCCGAGGAAGTAAACGCAAATATCACCTCATAAGGACACCAAATCGATGGCAAAGCGTCGTGGAAATCCGAATTGGGGCAAGCCGGAGCCCATTGGCCCGGTAGTGCCCACCGTGACCTCTTTCGAGCAGATTGTGAAGGAGTTCAAGCTCAGCCCGGACCAGTACATCCGGTCTACCCGGCTACGGGAGTGGGCTCGGAGGAACAAGAATTCCAAGTATATCCCTGAGGCTCTTCTCGAGGCTTGGGGCTTTGAAATTGAGTCGACCTTGTAAATCTCCTGGTTCAGGTTTTTTTGTGAAAGCGCCGCCCTCGGACGGCGCTTTCGCTGTGTATGGGGTTGTGGTCGAGCCTCTGGATTTCCGTCAAATCCGGCATGTTTCCTGCGCATAATCCCCGATTCAGGTTTTTTCCACTGGTTCCCAGCCCGCCAACCCCTGGCCAGTATGCAAGCGGACTCCCATTTCGGTAAGCGCGTACTCGCCGCAGGCTATGCGGCCTGAGGCCCAGCCGCTTCATCAAGGCTGCGTTGTGGACTCCTGTTGGAGTGCCGCCTTTGCGGCAATTGGATGGACGAATTGGGGCCCACGCGGGGCATCCTGTGTACCTGGCTTCTCAAGCGCAAACGGCTGGGGCCTTGCGTCTTGCGAAGCGCCGACGGATTTGGCGGGCTTGGTCGCCTGGGACTCGGTGTTGAATCGTTCCGTCACATCCTTGAGCCGCTGTGCCTCGTAGCCACGGCGTTTGGCCACAATTCGATAGTCGAATGCCAGCGACGACGTTCCGCCGCCCGACTCGCGCACCTCGAAGCTGCTTGCGGTCTCGTTGATTACGTAGAGACCTTTCGAGTCGCCCTTGGGAGTCAGGAAAACGCGATAGTCCGGCGTCTCGCTCACAGTTTCGGCAAAGGCCGCGTCGATCCCGACTACCGCGACTCCTTGCTGCAAGTCTCCCGATCCGAAATCTTCCATCCAGTTCTCAGGAGATTGCATGGCGTAGGTCTCCACCTTGCGCGCGCCGCCGTTTGTGGAGACGAGAGACTTCACCTGCCCGGTGCAGCTGAGGTCGCCGTTGCCGCCGATGCCGCAGGTTCCGGAGGGCGTGGATGCCATGAGGGTTTTGAAGAGTGTGTCCGTCGCGGGCCCTCCGGTTTTGGTGCGTGCGTCCGTTATGCCCCCTGTGCCGCTGTTAATGAGAACAAGGGTAGGGTGGGTATTGCTGGTGTTCGCCATTCCCGCCGCTTCGAAGTCGCCGCTATTGGATACGTCCAGCGCCGGAGCGACGCTCGAGGTGTTGAACACCTCGGCTGCCGCGTAATTCCCATGGTTAGTGACTTGAATGGTTGGGGTGGCTGTACTGCTGTTGTCGAAGTATCCAGCATAGCCGGCATCGGAAGTGCCCAAAACGCCTCCTCCTAAGCCAACCCCACTGGCCGAATCGCCCCACACTCCCCAGGTGCCATTCGGGCCTACACTTCCTCCGACAGCGCTGGAGCCTTTGGAGGTTCCCACGACGCCCCGACCGTTGCTCGATACCCCGACCACACCATTGCCGACCACGTAATTGGAGTCTGCACCGCCGGTTGAACTACCGTAAATGGCAGTGCTGCCAGGGCCGGTGGCGCTGGCATATACGCCAAAGCCGTCGCTTCCTCCCACGTTCTCTCCAAAGACGCCGTAGGAGCTATTTCCAGCAGATTTACCGAGCACCCCTATGGAATATGCGCTCGGAACGTACCCCTTCAACGCGATGCCTAGCCCTGGGTTGCCTGTAGCGTCGTTCTCCGCATAGACCGTGGAATCGGCGGTCGTATTGTTCACAAAGTAGCCCGCGAACCCTGCCCCTGTGACATCGGCGTACACGGCATCCGCAGAAGTAGTGACAGCGGAGATGGTGTTGCCGAAGCTTGCACCGCTTGTAAAGGTGTTGTACGTCCCCAGCTGCGGATACATCGCGTTGAAGGTGCCTACCAGATTAGGCGTGATGGCCGTGGTGATGGCTGGCGCAATGTCGGTCACCAATGCCGAGGTATTCAACCCCAGGCTGACAGCTCCCGACGTGTTTGTTGCGGTCACCGGGCTTGTGGCGCTCACGCTGGTAATGGTTCCGGGAAAGGTCTGTGTTGGGGCGAAGGTCAATACGCCATTGCTGGCCATTTTTAGGATGGTATTCCCTGGACCTGTTCCTTCTTTAAACTGGAAAACGAGTTCGCCCGATGGGTTGGCCTTATTGTTGCTCTCGGGGCTGGAATAGAGAAAAAAGCTCTGCCCAACCGGAGCATTGGCCGTTGTTGACCACGCACTGGAACTGAGAACAAACAGATGCGAACGCTGTCCGGCGGTCGTGGTTGCCGCGGTCAACTCAGGCAGGGTAAACCCTCCGTGAAATGTCGCCGGTCCATTCACCTCCAGGGTCACAGACGGATTGGCCTCGCCGATGCCGATGTTCGTGCCCACCTGCGTGATTTCAGAGTTGCCCAAAACATCTGCCCCGGTCCATAGCGGGACCGTGCCTGGAGTGCCGGAACCGGTTACCGTGCCCCCAGTGGGGGGCTGCACCTCTGGAACCGCAACCCCTTTCTGCCCGGGCTGAGCGGCTGCCAGGGCCAATTGGGCAAGCTGTTCCTGGGTCACAAAATCCGAAGCCGCGTGGCCGGCCAGCGACTCGGCGTCGGCCGACTTCATCGCGTACGGAACGCTGGACAGCAGCACGCGCTCCTGCTCCGCGGTCCGCTCCACACTTACGCCCAGCCAGCGGGCCGCGCCCCCGGCAAACACCGCCTGGGGCAGGCCGCTGAGGCTCGCGCCGCCCAGCAGCACCGAATAGGAGCCGTCCTCGGCCACTGTTACGCTCTGCGTTTCCGTCCACAGCGGATCGCCGCCTTCGGCAGCCGCATAGATGCGGAATTGGGCTTCAATCGTGTCGCCGGCGCGGGTGGCCAGCTTGCCGGCATAACGCACCTGTTGCGGAACTACAGGAGTGGCAGCCATAGCCAGCCCTTCCATGCCCTGCACCGCTTCCTGGGCGGAGGAGGGGATGGCAACCGAAATGGCCAGGGGAATCCAGACCAGCGATGCGGCCAGAACTGAGCGGAACAGCCCGCCCGTAAATGCGAAAATCCTGCTTGCGATTTGCATACAGATCTCTTTTCTTTGAATGCCGGTTCAGTCCGGTCGATTGGGGAGGTGTGGGGCGGGAACACTGTACTGTGGATTTCGAACGATCTTTGTGACAGAGAAAGTTCTGGAGTGTCTCAAGCCGTCTTGATATCTCCAGTGATAACCGGACCTTCGCGGTTCCCAAATCTTGCTTTGCCTGAAAGAGGCGATCTCGCAATGATCGAGCCTTTCGGATTCTTGTCCCTTGGGAGACAGCGTCGCTTGCACCATCGGACGGGTTCTGAGCGATTGGTCGCTTGCTCGGAAGTTACACAGACGCCACTCCCCCAGAAGAGCAAGAGCGTGCGCGAGCCAGGCCGCAGCAGCGCGGACACATCCCAAGAGCAAGGACTGCCAGAACCTGGCGGTGCGCCGCCGTGCTACGCGCGGCCCTGATTCCCGCGTCCCTTCTATCCCGCGGGTAACTACACCGACGCTCACGCCCGTCCCACCATCGGGGGATTCGGTCCTGGTGCCTGCAAAGGCTATCTTGCTGTATCGGGGCCCGTTGCTTTCCATGTGAGGCGCAACCGGCAAGGAGAAATCGACCATGAACCATATGCTTCTCAATCTCTATATAAAGTTCCATGACCTGGCGAGCCGCGAGGACGGGCAAGACCTCGTTGAATACGCTCTTATAGTTGCTCTGGTCGCCTTCGGTGCGACAGCCGGAATGAAGGCTTTAGCCTCCGGGCTTAACCTCGCATTCAGCAATATCAGTTCCAAACTAGGCACCTACACCGGCTAAGCCCAAGTAGCGCGGACACTCCCCAAAGCCCGCATCGCCGGAACCAAGCAGTGCGCCGCCATGCTTCGCGCGGCCCTGATACGCGTCTGACCCAGCCCCACAGGTGGCGGTACACTGAAAGTGCATGGTTCGAATAGCGGTTGTTTCGAAGCCCCAGAAGGAAGAACTCACCAGGCTGCTGCCCGAGTTGATCGGATGGTTGCGCCAGCGTGGGTATGAGCCGCTTCTGGACCAGGAAAGCGGCAAATACACCACTGCAGCCCCTGTGGTCGACCGCGCCGCTATGCCGGCTTATGCGCCTGGATTGGTAATCGTCCTGGGCGGCGACGGCACCTTGCTTTCGGTGGCGCGCATCTTTGCCGCTACAGGCACGCCGATCCTCAGCGTGAATCTCGGCTTTCTCGGTTTCCTCACCGAGGTGCGCCTGGCCGACCTTTACGCGACCCTGGACGGCTGGTGCAAGGACTGCTACCAGGTAGACGAGCGGTCCATGCTGCACGCCGAATTATGGCGCGATGGCGTCGCGCATGCCAGCCATGAAGCGCTGAACGATGTTGTAGTTTCAAAGGGCGACATAGCGCGCATGGGCGAGTTCACAGTTGAGCTCGACGGCAAGAAAGTGGCCGACTTCCGCGCCGACGGAGTCATCGTCTCGACGCCGACCGGCTCCACGGCGTACACGCTAGCCGCCAATGGCCCCATTCTTACGCCGGATGTGGATGCCATGGTAGTAACGCCCATCTGCCCGCACCTGCTGACGCTGCGCCCCATTGTTGTCCGCGGCGATGCGTCCCTGACGGTCAAAATCGTTGGAATTCCCAACACCGCACTGCTCACCGTCGATGGCCAGCAAGCCGTTGAGTTGCTCCGCGGCGACGAAGTCCGCTGCCGGCGCTCAATCCACACCGTCAAGCTCGTCCGCCTGAGCGAAGGCAGCTTCTTTGAAGCCCTGCGCAGCAAGCTAAGCTGGGGCGAGCGATAGATGCTTCCGACGAATGATTTTCCGGCCAGTAACCCCTTACACTCCGTGCCCCATTCTTTCGCCTTTTTTCTGGCGAAAGGGTGGAAAATCTCAGGACTATTTGAGGGCCAGATCAAGGGACCCCGGCTGACTGGTTACTTCTTCGCCAGCGCAGCCGTTTGCGGATCGGCATGGATCATGCGAATCGCCTTCATCGCCCCTGCCAACCGCGGGTCATCGCGATTGAGCGCGCGGGGCGAATGGAACACAGCCTTGGCCTGTTCCGCCGTATTAGCCTTCTCGATGAACTCGCTCCAGGTCATGAAATATGCCCAGCGCGGCTGCTGCTCCAGAACCTTGGGGCTAGGCAGCGCGCCCACCTCCGCCAGCGCGATCGGTTTACCGGCGGCCAGCGCGATCATGCTCTCGTAGTAGTCCTGCTTGAACTCGCCGTAATTGTCGATCGTGACCACGTCCGCATACTGCGCTCCGGGGTAGTACCCTTCTACCGGACCAGCACTGCCGCCGGGAGCATTCACATTCCAGACCCACACCAGGTTGTCCAGGTGGTGCACATTCACAAAGCGGTCGTAAATCTGCCGATAGAGCACCGTCGAACCATCCTTGCCCGGCCGCCCACCCCACCAGAACCAGCCGCCGTTCATCTCGTGATACGCGCGAAACAACACCGGCACATGGGCATCGCGCAGTTGGAGCAGATAGCCGGCCACCACATCCACCTGATCGCACCAGCGGTTGTAGAGCGGCGTCCCAGGCGTCAGCAGTTGCTGCCACTCTTGATCGCTCAAATGCCCCTGCACGCTGTCGTGAAAGGTGACCGGCTCGTTATCCGTCGGCCGAACCTCGTGCCATGTCAGCGCGATCACGGCTCCGTTGTGGTACTGCCGCTCAGCCTCCAGAATCATCGCCGGGCGCGAAAGCACGGAGTCTTTGTCGTCGCCCGCAGAGAATCCAAAATCCTGCCCAAACAGCCCAGGATACTTGCCCGTAATGTCGTATGCCAGATCAGTAAAATGCGAGCCGTTGTTGGGATAGTTATGCTGTCCGGTGATGTATGCCTGCCCGGAGATGGAAGCGAGATAAGCAAGCAGCGCGCGCGCCTCTGGTGTTGCATGAGGGTTGACCGGCGCCGGGTTTGGATTGACCGCTTGCGCCACCAGCACTGGCCGCGCAAATCCAAATACAAGCGCCAGCACAGCCGCCGCCATCCGCATAGTTTTCATCCGCATGTTGGAGACCCAACCTTTCGCGGAGCAAATTATAGCTGATAGCGTTACCATGGCGAAGTGTCCGTGAAGGCTCCTGGCTAGGTCTCTGAGCAATTGTCTCTATAACAGCTCCGTGCCCCATCCTTGCGCCTTTTTTCTGGCGCAAGGGTGGGAAACCCCAAGACTAATCAAGGCCCGGATCAACCAGCCTCCCAAACTTTACCCAGCCCACGTTGCATCACTTACCCAACCTTCTCCGTCAACTCCGCCCAGCGCGCGTAGAGCGCATCGTTCTCATGTTGCGCAGCGTCAAGTTCCGCGAGAGCCACTTCCAGCGCCGCCGCATTGGTAGCAATATCAGGATGCTCGATGCGATCCCGCGCCGCAGCCAACCGCGCATCCGATAACTCGACCTTGTGCTCGATGGCCGCAAACTCCCGCGCCTCATTGTAGGAGAGCTTCTTCTTCCCACCCGCAGCCGCCGATGCCCCAGAACCAGTCTGTTGTCCGGTGCTCGAGCCATCCGCCCGCCGCGCTGTCTTGCGCTGTTCCTGTCCGCTTTTCTCCGACTCATCCTGTTCTTCCAGCCAGTCTTCCCACTGCGCGTAGTCGGCAAAGCGCCCTGTGTTTCCGCGCCCATCGAGCCCCAGCACGGTCGATGAAACCCGATTCAGCAGATAGCGGTCATGCGTCACCAGCACCAGCGCGCCGGGAAAGTCGAGCAGGTTTTCTTCCAGGATTTCAAGCGTAGGAATGTCGAGGTCGTTGGTCGGCTCGTCCAGCAGCAACACGTCCGCCGGCTCCAGCATCAGTTTCGCAATCAGCACCCGCGCCCGCTCGCCGCCGGAAAGATTGCGGACCGGCTGATTCAACTGCTCACCCGTAAACAGGAACCGTGCAGCCCAACTGGCGACGTGCACCGTGCGCCCCTGGTGAATCACGCCATCGCCTTCCGGAGCCAGCGCCCGCCGCAGCGTCACGTTCTCGTCCAGCTCCCGCATCTGGCTGAAGTAGACCATGCGCAGGGCCTCAGCCCGCTTGATCGTTCCCTCCGCAGGTTCAATCTCCCCACGCAGCAGCCGCAGCAGCGTGGTTTTCCCGCTCCCATTCGGCCCCACCAGCCCAACTTTCATCCCCGCCGTAAGGATGAAGTTAAGTCCCGTAAACAACAGCCGTGGGCTGTTTTCAAGATTCGGTTTCGTTTCAGTCGCTGGGTCAAAAGCGGGAACCGCCAGCGACACATTGTCGAACTCAACCAGCCGCTTGGTCTTGCGCATGCTCGCTTCGAAGTCGATTCCCGCCGTGTTCACCGTAGTCCGCGAGTCCATCGCAGCCAACTGCCCGATCATCGCGTTTGCCGTATCGATCCGCGCCTTAGACTTCGTAGTCCGCGCCTTGGGTCCGCGCCGCAGCCATTCAATCTCAGTCTTCACCTGGTTGCGCAGGCTCTCCTGTTGCTTGCTCTGCGACTCCAGATACGCCTGCTTTTCCTCCAGAAACCGGCTGAAAGTCCCTTTCACGCGGAACAGCCCATCCGCAAACACCCGGTTCAGCTCCACAATCTGGCTCGACGTGCTCTCAAGAAAATACCGGTCGTGGCTAACCGTTACAGCAGCAAACGACGACGACCGCAGCAGTTCCTCCAGCCACTCAATCCCAGCCAAATCCAGGTGATTGGTCGGCTCATCCAGCAGCATCACCTCCGGCTCAATGACCATGGCCTCGGTAATCGCCAGCCGTTTGCGCCACCCTCCGGAGAGTGAAGCCGCTTCGGCGCTGAGATCGGCAAATCCCGCGCGGCCGGTCAACTCGCGCAGCCGCCCCTCGCGCTCGGCCTCGTTCACGTGTGCCGCGGCCAGCGCCTGCTCCAGCACCTGGCGAATCGTCAGGCCGGGAGCAAATCGAGAATCCTGCGGCACGTAAGCAGCGCGCGCCCGCTTGCGCACGGCCAGTTCGCCGGAGTCCGGCTCGACCTGGCCCGCCAGTACAGCCAGCAGCGTAGACTTTCCCGCACCATTCGGGCCGATCAGCCCAATGCGGTCCCCGTCCTCGACAGTCAGAGAAATGTTCTTAAAAAGTGGAGTAGCACCAAATTGTTTGGTCACGGACTGCGCGTTGAGAATTGGAGGCATCTCTTCAAGAGTAATTTGTTGACCCTGAAGCGCGCGAAGACCGTTTTCGGGTGCAGGGCGATCGCTGGGCGCCCCAGAGCCAGCCCCGAGCCTGTCGAAGGGGCTCGCGTTTGAGACCCGGGAGACTGCCATTCCAAATGGGCTAGTACCGTGACTGGGTGATTTCGTAATCTGGCACACAAAACTGGTGTGCCCCATGTCTCGCTTTTGAGACCTGGGAGACCACCAATCCAGGCGGTCATCGTACTAGTACTAAGGGCGGCAGCAATCGTGGCGGAGCATGGGGACGTAATAGTTGTCCAGCCACCAGGTGAGCGCGAAGAGAAGAGCCAATCCGGAAATGGCCCAGAAGAACAGCCGCACAGGGAGGGTCGCAAGGAGCGGTTCGGCCTCTGCTGGATCGGTGCGGGCATGCCAAGTGTAGAGCAGGCCGCTGGAAAAGCAGATGCAGGCAGCAAGGGCGACACGAAGGAGAGCCATTTCCAGGCGTTCTTCCCAGCGGCTCCCAGGGACGAAGAACGCGCTCGTCAGGACCGGGTAAAGCGACATCATGCTGAGGAAGAACGAGAGCGGTCTGGCGAGTTCGAGGAGCATGGCCGGGCTCTTTTGGCTTGGAAGGTAAGGCTCAGACGCGAACGGGCAGGGCGCTCGGTCGGAGCAACCTCGCCAGGAACTCATTCTAATCCCGTTTCAATTGCCCGCGCGATCCTGGCTTTCGGGCTCTTCGAACAAGGGCAGCAGGTCCCGACTGCCATGCACGACTCTCTCGATGCGGACTCCGTTCTGACGGATACGAAAGAGAATGACGTACTGCCCCACCGCCGCAAGCCTTGCATCGCTGCCAAGCTCGGGACGTAGTCGGTAGAGCGCCGGTTGTTTCGCGATCTCCTTCATTCGGGCCCGTAAGAGCCGCAATATGCGTAAGGCATGACGGGGACTATCGTTTGCGATGAACTCGGCTATTTCCTCAAGGTCGCCAGGTACGTGCGGAGATAGGCGGAGGCGCACTAATTGCCGGCTGACTTGGCCAGGGCTTCATACTTGGCTTCCAACTGATCGAAAACCGGTTCCGGATCAAGACCTTCGGAATTGTCTGCGACTGCCTCCAGCCATTTCTTGCGAAGTCCGGCCAGACCCTGTTCCCTGAGGTTTCGCTTGTGCGTCCAATCGCGTAGCGCGTCGCGGATGACCTCGCTGTTCGAAGAGTATTCGCCAAGGTCTACGGCGCGGCGAACGAGTGCAGCCATTTCCGAAGGCAGCGCGACACTCAATTTCTCGATGGTAGGCATGAGGTACACTCCAGTAGGAATAAATCCTACCACACTTCATCCTCCGTTGCTGTCGGCTGTAACGGCGGACTTTAGGACAGTCCATCGCTGACTTTGCCCTCACTTGCCGAGTGTATGTCTGGGCCGGTAAAGTGACTCCCAAGCGGAGTCTAATCGGAAAGGGCCTCTTTCCGGTGCACCGTGCGCAGCGGCCATTTTTCTTTCCCCAGAAGGACGTTTTCATGTCTTCGGTTCCCGTTCCCGCTATTGCCAATCAGGACATCGACTCCACACTGCGCGAAAACCGCGTATTTCCGCCTCCTGAGGAGTTCAGCGCCAAGGCCCACATCAAGAGCCTTGAGGAGTACGAGGCGCTTTACAAGCGGTCGATTGAAGATCCCGAAGGCTTCTGGGCCGAGGCGGCCGAAGACCTGCACTGGTTCAAGAAATGGGACAAGGTGCTGGAGTGGAATCTGCCGTTGGCGAAGTGGTTTGTGGGCGGCAAGCTTAACCTCAGCTACAACTGCGTTGACCGCCACGCGCTTGGTGAACGGCGCGACAAGACGGCGATTATCTGGGAGGGCGAGCCGGGCGAGGTCCGCCGGCTGACCTATGCAGAGCTGCACGTCGAGGTGCAGAAGTTCGCCAATGCGATGAAGGAGCTGGGGATCAAGAAGGGCGACCGCGTGGCCGTCTACATGGGCATGACGCCGGAACTGGCCATTGCGCTGCTGGCCTGCGCGCGCATTGGCGCCGTGCATTCGGTGATCTTTGGAGGGTTTGCCGCAAACGCCATCGCCGATCGCGTGAATGACTCGGGCTGCGTCGCCGTGATCACCCAGGATTCGAGTTACCGGCGCGGTGGCGAGATCAAGCTCAAGCAGACGGTGGACGAGGCAATGAATGCCTGTCCAACGGTGCAGCACGTGATTGTCTACCGCAGAACTGGTTCTCCCGTCCAGATGATCGACGGCCGCGATTGGTGGTGGCATGACCTGATTGCGAACGCTCCGACCGAGTGCCGTGCCGAACCCATGGATTCAGAGGATCCGCTGTACATCCTTTACACCTCGGGGACGACGGGCAAGCCGAAGGGCCTGGTACACACCACGGGTGGCTACTCTGTGCAGACCTACCTCACGTCGAAATACGTGTTCGACCTGAAGGACGAGGACATCTACTGGTGTACAGCCGACATTGGCTGGGTGACCGGGCACTCGTACGTGGTTTATGGCCCGCTGCAAAACGGGGCGACCGTGTTGATGTATGAGGGCGCGCCCAACTGGCCGGATTTTTCGCGCTTCTGGAAGATTATCGACGACCACCAGGTGACCATCTTCTACACTGCGCCGACTGCGATTCGCGCGTTTATCAAGTGGGGCGACCAGCATGTGGAGAAGTACAAGCTGGATTCGCTGCGGCTGCTGGGGACGGTGGGCGAACCAATCAACCCGGAGGCCTGGATGTGGTACCGCGCGAAGATTGGCCACAACCGCTGCCCGATTGTGGATACGTGGTGGCAGACGGAGACGGGGGCGATCATGATTGCGCCGATTCCGGGAGCTGTGCCCACCAAGCCGGGCTCGGCGACGCGGCCGTTTTTCGGCATCGAGCCCGCAGTGGTGACCAAAGAAGGCGAGCCGGTTCCCGCGGGACACGGTGGCCTGCTGGTGGTGCGCAAACCGTGGCCCTCGATGGCGCGGACGGTTTATGGCGATCCGGAGCGCTACCAGAAGACCTATTTCAGCGATGTGCCGGGATGCTACTTCACCGGCGATGGCGCGCGCATGGACGCCGATGGCTACGTCTGGCTGATGGGCCGCGTGGACGACGTGATCAACGTGAGCGGACACCGGCTGGGAACCATGGAAGTGGAATCCGCGCTTGTGGCGCACCCCAAAGTGGCGGAGGCGGCTGTCGTTGGCAGGCCGGATGAGTTGAAGGGCCAGGCTATTTCAGCATTTGTATCGCTCGAAAGCGGCAACTACCCCAGCGAGGAGTTGAAAGACGAGTTGCGCAAGTGGGTCTCAAAGGAGATTGGCTCGCTGGCGCGGCCGGACGATATTCGCTTTACTGAAGCGCTGCCCAAGACGCGGTCGGGCAAGATCATGCGGCGGCTGCTGAGGGAACTGGCTACGCATGGAGAGATCAAGGGCGATACCACGACGCTGGAAGATTTCACCGTGATCTCCAAGCTGCGGGAGGCGGAAGAGGGATAGGGAGCTAGTCAGCAAGCCAGCGCGGCATCCCAGGTCTCAAAAGCGAGACCTGATTACATGGGGCACCCGGCGGGTTCCAAGGGGAGGCAAGCTTGCGGCGTTTGCGTTATGGGGTGGGGATGAGCCTGGATGGATTCATCGCCGGACCGAACGGCGAATACGACTGGATCGCGCACGATCCGTCGATAGACTTCGTCGCCATGTTCGCGCAGTACGACACGCTGCTGATGGGCCGGAAGACGTACGAATTTGCCAGTGAGATGGCCAAGTCGTGGGATAGCCTTGGCCAGCGCTGGATCGTCGTTTCGACTACGCTCAAGCCTGAGGAGCATCCCGGCGTCACCATCCTCAGCAGCGGCGTCGCGGAGGCTGTGGCCGCGATGAAGACCGAACCGGGTAAGGATATATGGCTCATGGGCGGCGGCGTGCTGTTTCGGGCAATGCTCGACGCCGGACTCGTGGACACTGTCGAGGTCGAGGTGATGCCTGTGATGCTGGGGAGCGGGGTGCCGCTACTGCCGGATGGAAAGCGCCGCAGCCTTCGTCTGGATGAGAGCGAGACCTTGCCAAGCGGCATTCTGATGCTGAAGTATTCGGTTGTGCCGGAAGCTGAAGGCGCCTGAGATTGGGGCTTAAAGTCGCTTCGGGCGTACAATCGCTTACACGGAGGCCCATCGATATGGCTGCGACCGTTTCCCCAATCTCCGTTCAGGAGTATCTGAAGACCACCACCGATCCCGACTGCGAGTATGTGGCAGGCGTGATTGAGGAGCGTGCTGTGGGCGAATACGACCATGCAACTTGGCAGGCAATTCTCATAGGATTTTTTCTTTCACGCGAAAAGGAATTGGGGATTCTGTCGCGGGCTGAACTTAGGGTGCAAACGGGTCCTGAGAATTTTCGCGTGCCCGATGTCACCTTGCTCAGCCGAAGCGCGCCGCGTGAACAGATCATCACGCATGCTCCACTGACGGTGTTTGAGATTCTGTCACCCGCAGACACCATGACTCGGACCTTGGAGAAGCTGGCGGACTATGAGCGAATGGGAATTGGTGCAATCTGGGTAATCGAGCCGAAGAATCAACGCTATTTCAACTATCGGGATGGGCAGCTTACACCGGGGAGTGTATTCGAGTTGCCGGGCAGCCGGTTCAGCGTCCCGTTCTCCGAGCTTGCCGCGCTGGTGGAGTAATTCTCGGGTGCATAGAAACAAGAGGCGTCCGCGATCGCGGACGCCTCTCGTTCGTTGGGACAATTCCTCATCGGGCTGGGCTTGACGGGATGCGGAGAAGGCTTGGCTTCAATCGGAATCTCCGAGAAGACATCCTTCAGGGGCTGAAGCCCAAGTTTGTTATGTGGCGGTTCCGGCACGACTGAAGTCGTGCCCTGACCCTTCTTGCGACCCGGTTGGGATTTTTCCCATGCTGTTGAACATTCCGTCCTGTCGCGGTTAGAAGCGGTAGACAGCGCCAATCGAAGCGCGGGAATTCCAACTGCGGTGGGGCGAGTTCCCCAGTTCGGCGGAGTTGCCCGTGAGCGAAAACGATGCGCCGATATAGTCGCCTGAAGCGCGCAGGGCAAGCCGCGGGCTGAGGTTGTACTCAAGGCCGCCGCCGGGCCCTCCGGCAAAGGAGATGTTGGGGGTTTCGCTCTCACCCGCGGTGTGTTCGCCGCCCAGCAGCACATGAAAGAACCCATTGAACTTGCCATAGAGATTGGCATGAAGCTCAGGCCCCCCGAACACGGATTCGATGGACGGTTTGCCCGGATTGCCCGGACTGCCCGAGCCGAGCGCGTATTTGAAGTAGTCGCCCTCAGCGGTAACTCCGAAGTATTTGCCGAAATCGCGCGTAACGGAGACGTTCACGCCGCCTAATGCGTAGCGCGACTCGTTAACCTGGTTAAGGCTGGAGTAGGCGAAACCGCCGTAGACCACGTATTTGTAGGTCTTGTCCGCCTCATCGGTGGAGTGGGTACGGGAAGTGGGCGAAACCTGGCAGGTGGCTGCCAGGGGCAGGAGCGCGGCCGAAACCCCGGCCAGAATAGAAAGCAAGAACGTCCTCTTCAACTTGAAACTCTCCTCGACATCGTGCTGTGGCTGGCTTTTCGCAGGGCTTTCTTCCTGATGTCCCCGCAGCAGCGCCGTGACTGAAATCCTGTACCTACATAGACTACCCTCTACCCCCTGCTTCGAAGAAGTCCGGGCTCTTGCCAAGCGTTCCGGCGGGGGCTCGGCTCAACGGATTTGAACCGGCACTGGATCGGAGAGCGTGACGAGTTTGCCCGGTTTGTCTGATACTGTGACGGCTATCCCGGCGGGAAGGTAGCGGGCGATCACTTGAGGCTCGGCCCAATCCAGTGTCCAGCCGTCCTCGATGGCAACCAGGATGTACTGTCCGGGAACCACGTCGCGCAGGGAGAAGCTGCCGTCGGAGTCAGACTGATCGCGGCGAAACAGCCCATCGAGAGCGTCCAGATCGCTGGTGGTCCGTGCCGCCGGGACCAGCACCACCATGACGCCGGCCACTCCTTTGCCGTCCCGGCGCGCGAATCCCTCCAAACGTGTTGTCCCTTGGCTGACCGAGACAGTGATGGAAAGCGGTCGATCCTGAACCGCGATCAGGTTGCCGGCGCGCGCGCGGCTGCCCACGGTCACAGAGACGATCGGCAACTGCCTGCCTGCGCTTTCGGCCGAAAGCCGCCACTGGCCAGGCGGGACGCTTTGAAAGTCGAATGTACCGTGGATGCAGGGGGCTGAAACCTGGTTCTGGCGGTGCGCTCCATCCAGGGAATCCAGAAGGAGAATTCCCTCGCCGGTCCAAGGCGTGCCCGCTGTGGTCCGCAGGGCGCCGTGGACGGAAACGGTCGCTGTTCCGAGCGAAGGGTCCACCTGCTGGCTGGCAGCGGCGTCGATTTCGAGAATGCGTGGCGGATCGCCCTGCGCCAATTCATAGTGGCCCGGAGCAACGCCGTTGAACTCGGTGGTTCCTGTTTGCATGGCGTCAAGAAAGCCGGCGCTCTCTGAACCGACAACGACACCAAAGACGGTCTGGCGCAGCTCGGCGCGGGCAATTGAGCCGTCCTGCTTGCGGGGCGTATCGACCGCGATATGCAACGCCGCGGTTGGGTGCAGGGTGATATTTGCCTCTTCGCGGCCGCCCGCTGCCATCACAATGCGGGATGCCGAGGCTTCATCGGTGGTTGAGTCGTAGTAGGTGACCGGATAAACGACGTCCAGCGCAGTGCTGGGGTCGCTGACGCCTTCACTCTCAGCGGCACGGGCGGCATTGGGGCTGAGGCGTCTGGAGTGGTGGAGCGCGTACCAGGGCTCGGCTGTAACGGCGAGCAGATATTCACCCGCCGCGAGGTTGTCGAACTCATAGGCGCCGGTGTCGTCGGTGGAGACGGAGTTCTCTTGTCCGATGCGGCCTTCAGGTTTGCCCAGGCGCCACTTCATAAAGAGCATCACCCTGGCGTTCTCAACCGGCTCGCCCCCCTCGGAGGTGACCAACCCATGCAGAACGCCGCCGGGGACCAGGCGAAAGGTGAAATTGCCGGTTTCGAGGCCCGGGCCGGTGACGATGGCGGAGTTGTATAGGTCATGCTCGTCGTAAAATGCGGTTCGATATCCACGCTTGGATGCAGTGAGCTGGTACTTGGCGGCAGGCAGGCGTTCGAGCGCGAAATGCCCTTCACTGTCCGACTCCACCGCAGCCACAGTGTGGCTGTCTTCCTCAGAGAGAGCGGCCACGGTGGCATGTCGCAATGGTTCGCCTGAGCCAGAGTTCACCACCGTTCCGGCGATGGTGTAGAGGCCGGCGGGAGATGTGGCATGAGCTGGAGCCTTCGCGGCCGGTTGAGCCATGGCCGGCAAGGACAGCAGCAATGCGCCGGCAATGAAGATCACAGAAAGGATCGAGTGAACGAATGGCCCGTATGGATTGAAAAGGCATGGCTTCAGACGTGTGTCCAATTCGACTGCTTTGAAAGGGCATGCCTTTAGCCATGTGTTCAATTCGACCGCTTTGAAAGGGCATGCCTTTAGCCATGTGTTCAATTCGACCGCTTTGAAAGGGCATGGCTTTAGCCGTGCCGCTACGAGGCCAATAGAATCTGTGGGCTTTAGCCCCTGAGGGAATTTATTCGAGACAGAATTCTCCGTGGCGCATCCCTCAGGGGCTAAACAGGCTGCGGAAAAACTCGATATGAGCAGGACTTTCGACGGCTTTGTAACAGGGCATGACTTCAGTCGTGCCGCAAATAGCTGAAAATAAAGGCGGGCTTTAGCCCCTGCGGGACCCCCTCCTTCAATTTCACCCGAGATCCAGAGTTTTTCCGCAGCCTGTAAAGCCCGTCTCATTCTATTGCACTTATTGGCACGACTGAAGTCGTGCCCTTTCAAGACAAATTGTCTTCCCACATTCGGCAGAGTGAGCATCAATGTTCCGGCGCCTCCAGAACAAGATTGGAAGCCGTTCCGGCAGCCAGGGTGACTTGTTGGCCAGCCACCGGCAGCGCTGACATTACCGCCGGGTTGCGATATTCCAGATGCACCGGCGAGTCGAACATGTAGACGCGATAGCTGCCAGGTGTAAGCCCGTCCAACGTGAGGGTTGTACCGGAGGACGGATGAACCGTCATGGGCGGCAGGTTTTGTACAGTGTCGAAGTCCGGAACCACGTAGACGGTGTAGAAAGACTCTTCGCCGGGGAGGAAGCTGGCCAGCGCGGGCGGAAGCGAGAGTGCAAGCGTGCCGCAGTCGTCGCTCAGGGCGAACTCCATGGGCGGCGGAGACGCGGCGAGACTCATCGGGAGCGGTTCACGGGCCAGGTTGAAGCTGCCGGCGTTGAAAGAGCCGGCGCAGAGGCCCTTGCGGGGCAGGTAGGCGCTGAGCCAGTATGCGCCGGGCTGGGCCGTAAAGGTGATGGTGTCCGGCGCGTTCTCCATGGACCAGAGGCTGTCACCGCCGTTCAGGGGAATGCCGTCGGATGGGTCCAGAGACAGGTTGACGAAGTCCGCCGCATTATTGCCGGATAGAGCTGCGCTGGGCGGACCATCTCTGTTGTGCACAAGGCGCAGATGCACGCTGGCGGTCAGCGACGGGCCGAGTGGAACGTGCAGCCCGATGACCGCGTGACCGGCTACGGTAAATTCGACCGAACCGGCGAGAGAGTTAGGGCGGTTCTGCCCCCGGGGAAACGAGATCCTGTCAACGATGAAATCACCCTGAGACGGAGGGCGAACAGAGCCGCGAACCACCAGGACATACGTTCCGTCAGGCAGATTGGCTTGCAGGCTATGCGTGGTTTCGTCGTACTGCGCGAAGTAGGGCAGCAGGTGGCCCGAGGCGTCCAAGACAGCCGCTGTGTATCCGCCTTGCTGCCCGGCTTTTCCGGTGCCGGTTGGATCGGTCTGCGTAGTGGCAAGGGCGGTGACCGGGTAAAAAGGCTCCAGCATGAGCGAGAAGTTGGCCTCAAACTGCGAGCCGCCGGAGACGCGGATTCGCGATGCCCCGGCGAGTTCGCGCGCATCCGGGTAAAACACGCTGGCATAGCCGCTGCGGGCAACCTTGGCCGCGCTACCGGCCGCGACTAAGCTCACTGCCGGCTCGCTCTCGAGCGCAGGTTGGGTGTAAACGGCGTAGACGCCATCGGGAAGGCCGCCGAAGCGATAGGCTCCATCGCCATTGGTCCTTGCGGTGGCTTCCTGCGTCCAGACGGAGCGGCCCGAGCGCACTACCTGCTTGACCAGCATGACGGCGATGCCATCGGCCGGGTCGCCGGTCGAGAGTTCGATATGGCCGCGAATGGCGCAGTTGGGCGAGAGCGAGAAGACCAGTTCCGGCATTTGCGCGGCCACCAGCACGCTGTGCGCTGGACCTTCAGCTTGCAGGCCGGTCTCCTCCGTGGCGTAGGGTCGATCGCGATAGCCGGGCTTGACGATGCGAATGGTCTGCGGACCAACGGGGACGTTGGGAATCCCGAAGCGGCCCTCGCCGTTGGTCAGGGTGCCGGTGTCGGCATCGCCTTCAATCTGCACCATGGCGCGGGCGAGCGGCTCTCCGCTAGCCGCGTTGCGGACGACGCCCTCGACGGTGACACGCGTTGGCTGGGAGGGGGTCGTGGGCTGGTCCGATTGCTGAACGGGGAATGACTGGTCCTGAGCTGCGAGTTGAGTTGCGAATTGGCAGGGACCGAGAAGGAAGAGGGCAGACCACAAGGCTGCGGAGCAATAAGCCCGCGTCGCTCGCCGGGTAAGGAATTCCGGAGAGCTGTTCTTCGCGCTCATGCGTTTATCGGTTTGCCGAGAGTCCACTCACCATTTTGACCGTTCAGGGGGCGGAAAGGGAATCGAACGGAAGAAATGGTAGCGGTGCCGTTCGATTTCCACAAGTGAAGCATTCAGCGAGCAGACAGCTAATAATCGGTCTGTGGCCGTATTTGGGCTTCGTCTCATGTCTTAGCTTTGCCTCGCCTTGGGCTCCTTCCCGGCGTGGACGAATGTTAACTCTGATTGCTTCGGGATTCGGTAAAGGTGGAGAGTGATATTTTCCCCAATCGCAGTTTTCTTGGACAATCGTGTCGAATCCTAGAGCGATAAGTCCGTTGCGCAGTTCGCTGCCTGTTTTACGACTTATGGCATTTGGGCAGGTTTCGATTATCACTCCATCCACATGTGAGGGGACGTGGCCAAACGCGAAAGGTCCAAGCCCCATTTCCATTACGTCGTGCGGTTCAGATGGACGCCAGTATGCCAGTTCTACCGCCTTGGCGATATCGACCCCAAACTCATACGCCTCTGTATCGCCCGTTCCGTATTCAACGATTGCACCCACTCTCGCTCCACCCGAAAGTTGCTCAGAGATCTTTTTGCGCTCGGCAAGTGATAATCTTCTGGGCGCAATATCCTCTTGGAGTTGCACGCGCTCTAGCCGTTCAGACTCAGATGTTTTGTTAGCTTCTGCTGCTTTTTCCTGTGCGTCTGCTATCCGCGCATCTGCTGTGGCTACTTTGATCGCGGCGTCCCTTGCTTCAGCCTCGGCAGATGCAATCTTAGATTCGGCCTCTTTTGTCCGAGCGGCAGAGTCAGCTATTTGGCTTTGGAACGAATCTGCTTCCTTGCGCGCCTCGGCTGCATCGCGCTCGTCTTGTGCTGCGCGTTCCCCCGCCTGTTGGGCCTGGAGGTTTAGTAAGGCTATTGTTCGGTTGAAATATCCGTTTGTCCCGATCAGCGCGGCCAAGGAGATGGCGAGCCCAGCAACGAGAATCCAACTTGCAATACCTTCCACGGCACCTCGCGTTCCCTCGTCATCTTTGAGAATTGACTTACGTTCGGTTACTACCTCTCCCATTACGCCGATGAACACTCGTATTTCGCCAAGATATTCCAATGTCTCCCATAACCACTCCATGAGTCTGTCCTCCAAAATCCAGATCATCGGTTGGTTCCTGATTGCAGCGATTGCGGCAGTTATGGCCCTTTTGCGGATGATCTAATTTCTAAAAGAATTTTGGTGCAACATGATTCCCGAGAAGAATTCAATTCAACGAACCGACAAGGAACTGATTTTGAAGACTCTCAGAAAGAGCGCCTAGCTAGGAGGATTTATGGGGAAGGTAAGCCAACTCTCGATACGTATTTGGACCCAACAGTGCAGCACGTCGGCATCAGTAAATTGCGGGCGCTGAACGTCACACGACTGCGCGATCTCAACAAGACCCTTGTGATTCGGGACAACGATAAGCCGATGGCCGGACCACTCAAGTACGAGCATTTCATGGCCATGCAGGAACAGATACGCTAAATAGCGTAAGCCGTTTTTTTCAGTTGCTTCCCGAACTACTCGCAGAGCGTTTTGGCTGCTGTCCAGAGGGACGCATTTATGAGCATCGAAAGCGATAACCATCTCAGCCTCGGCTCTGGGTTGGTCCGGCAAGGTGGATCGGAATGGGGAAATGCACCGCTCACACACGCCCAGGTATGTCGGGTTGGTGACAACGATACGGAGATTTCGCTTCGGGATACCCCAAGTCTACCGCTCTAGCCGGAAAAGCAGGAACCGATTCGATTTCAAACGGCACCACTACCGAAAAAATTGATTTCTGTGGCGCCCGGCTTTCCGGTCTCCGCCCTTCCGCGATGAATTGCAAGAAGCAGGTCCCCTTCGACTACGCTCAGGGCAGGCTTTCGACTCCGCTGAAGTACGCTTTGCTCCTGATGAACGGGGCTGGATTAGGGTTGAGGTTTCCCACCCTTGCGACAGAAAGAAATCGCAAGGACGGGGCACGGAGCCTTTGTGGCGGAACCGGTACGAAGTTCATTGCAGAAGTAACTCGAAGTGCGAGTCAAGTTGCTAGGATGACAGGTTTGTGGTTGGGGCGGAAGCTCACTCCGCGTTGTCGATCTGGGCGCGCTGCAATTTGTCGGAGTAGTCCACGTATACCGCTTTCCAGGTGGTGAAGAAGTCGATTGCGCCTAATCCTTCGCGGTGGCCGTTGCCGGTGTGCTTGACGCCGCCGAAGGGTAAGTGGACTTCCGCGCCGATGGTGGGAGCATTGATGTACGTGATGCCCGCTTCCAGGTCCCGCATGGCGGTGAAGGCGCGGTTCACGTCCTTGGTATAGAGAGCTGTCGAAAGGCCGTAGTCGATGGAGTTGGCGATCTCAATCGCTTCCTCGAAGGTCTCAAACTCAATGAGGCTGACTACCGGCCCAAACACTTCTTCGCGGGCGATGCGCATGGTGGGTGTAACTCCGCCCAGCACGGTCGGCTCGAAAAATGTGCCGTGTGCATAACTTCCTTCAGTCAAAGCATGACCGCCTGCCAGTAACTTCGCTCCTTCGGCAAGAGCTATCTCGACATATTTGGCCGATGTTTCAATCTGGCTCTCGTTGACCTGCGGACCTACTTCGACGGACTCATCCAGTCCATTGCCAATCTTGAGTTTGTTCGCGCGTGCGACAAACTCGGCCGTAAACCTCCCTGCAATTCCCTTTTGCAGCAGGATGCGGCTGGTGGCCGTGCAGCGCTGGCCGGTGGTCCCGAAAGAACCCCACAGCGCGCCATCGAGGGCGAGTTCGAGGTTGGCGTCGTCCATGACGATCTGGGCGTTTTTGCCGCCCATCTCCAGCGAAACCGGCTTGAACGTAGCCGCGGCACGCTGCGCCACGTGGGAACCCACCTCGCTGGACCCAGTGAAGCTGATGGCGCGGACGTCGGGGTGCTCGATAAGTGCCGCACCGGCGCTGGAACCGCCGCCGCTGACGAGGTTCACCACGCCCGCAGGAAGGCCCGCGTCGACCAGGGCGTGGACCAGGTTATAGGTGGAGAGCGGCGTATCCGTGGCCGGCTTGATGACGCAGGTGTTGCCTGAAACCAGCGCTGGAAACAGCTTCCAGCTGGGAATGGCCATGGGGAAATTCCACGGCGTAATCAGTCCCACCACACCTACCGGCATGCGCACGCTCATGGCGAACTTGTTCTGCAGTTCGCTCGGTGTAGTCTGGCCGAAGAGACGGCGGCCCTCGCCTGCCACGTAGAAGGCTTCGTCGATAGCTTCCTGGACGTCGCCGCGGGTTTCGGCCAGCACCTTGCCCATTTCACGCGTCATGTCGCGGGCATACTGCTCCTTGCGCTGTTGCAAAATCAATCCGGCGCGCATCAGTATCTCGGCCCGCTTGGGCGCAGGAACCAGACGCCAGGTGGCGAACGCCTTCTTGGCCGCAGCCACGGCCTGGGCTACATCCTCAGCGTGGGAAGAGGGGAACGCGCCAACCACATCCGTGTGGTCTGCCGGGTTCAGATTGAGGATCGTCTTACCGCTCAGAGCCGGCTGCCATTGGCCGCCAATCAGATTTTGATACGTCGGATAGGTCATCAGAAAAACCTCGAAAAGAGTCGGAAAAGCAGGAGCAGGCCCAAGGGCCCGTGCCGAATCGGGAAACAACTGAGTTTACCGCATTGGGAATAACTTCGCAGTCATTGATGGCTCCAAATTACGGCCACGGCCCGTTGGCCGTACAATACAGTTTGAGGTAGATTTAATCTCCCAATGTCATTGAACGGTTACCCATCCCGCTCCTCGCGGTCGCACGGCTTGCGCTCGCTCTTCAGCATGTTTTCCAGCGATCTGGCGATCGATCTGGGCACTGCCAACACCCTGGTCTTCGCGGCCGGCAAGGGCATTGTTGTCAACGAGCCCTCGATTGTGGCCATCAACAAGAACACCGGTGAGGTGGAAGCCGTAGGCAAAGAGGCCAAGGAGATGCTGGGCCGCACGCCCGGCAACATTGTGGCCATCAAGCCCATGAAGGACGGCGTCATCGCCGACTTCAAAGTTACAGAGAAGATGCTCAACTACTTCATCCAAAAGGCACACAACCGCAAGATGCTGGTCCACCCGCGGATTGTCATCGGCGTGCCTTCCGAGATCACCCAGGTGGAAAAGCGCGCCGTTGAAGATTCGGCCTATCGCGCCAAAGCCAGCGAGGTTTACCTGGTGGAACAGGCCATGGTGGCCGCCATCGGCGCGGGACTGCCGATTACCGAGCCCTCGGGCAACATGGTGGTCGACATTGGCGGCGGGACTACGGATATCGCGGTCATCTCGCTCTCCGGCATCGTTTACTCCCGTTCCGTGCGCATGGCCGGCAACCAGATGGACGAGGCCATTACCAACTATTTGAAGCGCAAGTATAACCTGCTCATCGGCGAACGTACGGCCGAGCACATCAAAATCGAGATTGGCTCCGCTTTTCCGCTGGACAGGCCGCTGACGATGGAAATCAAGGGCCGCAACCTGATTGAGGGCGTTCCCAAGACCATCACCATTGAAGACAGCGAAATCAGGGAGGCCCTTGGGGAGTGCATTGCCGTGATCATGAACGCGATTCGCGTTGCCCTGGAGCGCACTCCGCCTGAGCTTTCAGCGGACATTTCAGATCGCGGGATTGTGCTCACCGGCGGCGGCGCGCTCATCAAGAACCTGGACAAGCGCATCCGCGAGGAGACCGGCCTGCCCGTCTCGGTTGCCGACGATCCACTGGCCTCCGTTGTGCTCGGCACCGGCAAGATGCTCTCCGACTTCCGCCTGCTACGCAAGATCAAGATCGACTAAGAGCAGGGATCAGGGGTCAGGGATTAGGGGTTAGGGATTTGCTCACGGGGCGTTGATGCCTTCCGGGCAACCTGAAGCCTTCAACGCAGCTGGCCCGGATGAAATTGACCTGAGCGGATGTTGCGGCTCCAACCGAAACCGGCCTCGCTGATCCCTAACCCCTAATCACTAACCCCTAATCACTGCTCTTATGGAATCGTTCTTCGTTCGCTATCGAAACCTCGTCGTGCTGCTGGCCATCCTGCTCGCGCAGATCATCGGTCTCGCGGTGCAAGTGCGCCGTACCTCCGAAGGACGAAGTACGCTCGATCCCAGTGACGGGCCAGGCGTTCGTTTGATCCGTCTCTGGGCGCAGGGCGTGGTCACACCTCCGGAGATGATCATTCACGCATCGAAGACAGGTTCCAGGGGTCTGTGGCAGAACTACCTGGATCTGCGCAGCGTCCGCCAGCAGAACCAGGAGCTGCAGAAGACAATCGATCGCCTGCGCCTGGAGCAGGCCGCCCTGCTGGAAGATGCCCGTCAGGGCCAGCGCCTGCAAGCCTTGGCCAATTTTCAGCAGAAGTACATTTATCAGACCGTGGCAGCCCAGGCCATTGGCTCCAGCGGCAGCGAGCAATCGCATGTTTTCTACATCGACAAGGGGTCTGCCGAAGGGCTGAATCGCGACGATGCGGTCATTACCGCGGACGGCATTGTGGGCAAGGTTCGCGACGTTTTCCCGCACACCGCGCAGGTGCTGGCAGTGAACGACCAGACCAGCGGCGCGGGCGTAATTCTTGAAACCACCAGGACTCGCGGCATCCTTCGCGGCAACGCCGCTGGACAGCTTGAGATTGTGGACATCCTGGCGGACAAGCGCATTCAAAAGGGCGAAATAGTGCTCACCGCGGGCGGCGACCAGATTTTCCCTCGCGGCTTGCCCGTGGGCGTTGTCGAGAACGTGGTCCCGGACCCTGAGCGCGACTCCTTCATCGACGTCATCGTGACGCCCGCGGCGCACCTTGACCGGCTCGATGAGGTTCTGGTCGTCACTTCTACGCAGCCCCGTTTCTCACCGGAGCAACAGCAGGACCTGGCCACCAGCGAGGCTCTCAAGGGTTCCGAAGCAGCGGCCATCAAGGAACAGAAGAAGGCTTCGGAGATCATGGCCGAGCGGCTCCCTGGCCTGGTTGATCCCAATCTTCCCCCAGATCAGCAGCCGCTCCACGACAGTTCCAACCCCACTCCAGTGGCACATCCGCCGCAGGCGCTGCATCCAGACCGGTTCACTCCCGGGAATGCGCCGGACGCGGCGTCCGAGGCGACGCCCGAAGCGCTTCCCCACGCCAAAGCCCCCGCCGTGCCTGACTCCGTCACACAGCCGAAGCCGAAAACGCCGGTGGTGAAGCCTAGCGGCACTCCTTCCACGACTGTCGGCAAACCTACCTCCAAACCCGCCCAGCCGAAGCAGACCGGCCCTCAGACCGGCAAACCACCAACCAACCAGCCACAAAAAGCCCAGCCAGGGGGGAATACCTAGCCATGCCCCTGCTCGGCGACGACCGCCGTAATCCGGAAATTCGACGGTATCCCATCTTGGCCTATGCCCTGGTGCCGCTTGCTGCGCTGGTGCTGCAGGCCTGGCTGCCGCGCGTGTTGGGCCGGTTTGCCTGGTTTGACCTCCCGCTGGTGGTTACCGTCTACTTCGCGCTGGACCGGCGCAGTCCCATTCAGGGCACCCTGATGGGCGCAGCCATGGGGTTGTTTGAGGATGCGCTCTCTCACCATGCAATCGGCATCAACGGCGTTGCCAAAACGGTGGCCGGCTTTTTGGCCGCTTCAATCGGGGTGCGCGTCGACGTAGAAAACCACACCATCCGGCTGGTGCTCAACTTCTTGCTTTCCCTGCTTTCGAGCGGCATTGTTGTTTTCGTATCCCGGTTCCTGCTCGGCCTGGATTTGGAGTGGCGCTGGTATACGTCAATCTACGCGGCGATTGGCAACTCGCTGATAGCGGTTGTGCTGTTTCCGCTGCTGGACCGTCTGCAGATTAGGGAATAGGGAACAGGGACTAAAGGCTGAGTGGGCGGCGAGGGCTCAGGTCGAGGGCCATTTCGATATGGATTACTTTTTACGGTCCCAGCGCCTTGGGTTTCGTTGCTGGAGTGAAGAAGATCTCGCTCTTGCCATGGATATTTGGGGCGATTCCGAAATGACCGTCTTCGCTGGCGGGCCGTTTGAGCGGGAAGCGGTGCGTGCCCGGCTGCTGCGCGAGATTGAGTCAATGCGGGAACACAGGATGCAGTACTGGCCTGTCTTTCTTCTGGATGGGGACCGTCACGTTGGCTGTGTGGGGCTTCGCATCTATGACGAAGAAGAACGGATATACGAGTTGGGGTTTTACGTGCGTCGCGTCTTTTGGGGGCAAGGACTGGCACAGGAAGCGTCGCGCGCCATCATCGACTACGGATTCAGTGCGATGGGAGCAAATGCACTCTTCGCAGGACACGATCCTTTGAACGCGGCGTCGCGCCATGTGTTGTTGAGCGTGGGGTTCTCTTTTGCAGGGGAGGAAATCTATCCCCCGACGGGAATTCCGGAGCCCACATACCGGCTGAGAAAACCGCCGAACCAGGAAGCCTAGCTGTATCCTTAAGGCATACCGATGGACGCTGACAGAATCAACCGCAACGAGAAGCTCCCCACCCTCAAGCTTACGGTGGTGCAGTACGGCATTCTGCTGATGATGCTGGCGCTGGCCGCGGGCCTGTGGCGGCTCCAGGTGCTGGGCGCGGACAATTACCGTTTGCAGGCCGAGCAGAACCGCATCCGCAAGGAACCGCTGCTGGCCGCCCGCGGAAAGCTCTTCGACCGCGAAAACCGGCTGATCGTTGACAACTATCCGTCCGTCTCCTGCTTCCTGGTCCGCGAGCAAAACCCGAATGTGGACGCCGATCTGCCGCTGATTGCCAAGGGGCTCGACCTCGACCTGGATCAGTTGCGCGCCACTCTACGCCGCTACCGCACCTCTCCCGGCTATCAGCCCATTCCCATCAAGCTCGACATTACCGCGGACGAAGATGCCTTCATCGAGGCGCATAAGAACGAATTGCCGGAGCTCGAGACCATCCACGAAGAGCGCCGTCTTTATCCGCGCGACGGATTTGCCTCGCACATCATCGGGTATGTCGGCGAAGTGAGCGAAGAAGATCTAAACAACCCGCGGTACGCATATTACGAGCCCGGCGACGTGGTGGGAAAAGCAGGCGTCGAAGAGACCTACGACGAGTTGCTGCGGGGCGAGGATGGCTCCCGCGATGTGATTGTGGACAGTCACGGCCGCGAGGTGGGCTATCAGGGAATACAGCACGCCAAGCCCGGACAGGACCTGCGGCTGACCATCGATAACGATCTGCAGCGCGCAGCCGAATTGGCATTGGGCAACCGAAACGGAGCTATTGTCGCCATGGACCCGCGCAACGGGGAGATTCTGGCACTGGTGTCGCGTCCCAGCTTCGACCCCAACGATTTTGCCGTCCATATCAACCGCTCGGACTGGAACCAGCTCATCACCGATCCCGATCATCCGCTGATGAACAAGGCGATCCAGGCGCAACTGGCGCCTGGTTCAACCTTCAAGATCCTGATGTCTGTGGCGGGGCTACAGGAAGGCGTCGCGCAGGACATGAAGATCAACTGCAGCGGCGGATGGGGGCCCTACGGATTCTTCCACCACTGCGACGAGCACCATGGCGCGGTGGATATTCACACGGCCATCCCTTTTTCCTGCGACACCTTCTATTACATGCTGGGCGATAAACTGGGCATCGACCGCATTGCGAAATATGCCACCGAATTTGGATACGGACAGAAAACCGGCATCGATCTGCCCGGCGAACAGGCCGGCCTGATGCCATCGGCGCAGTGGAAGATGAAGAATTACCACAATCGCTGGTATCCGGACGAGACGCTAGACGTGGCCATTGGCCAGGGCGCGGTGGAAGCCACGCCGATGCAACTTGCCCGGATCATTGGCGGGATCGCCTCAGGCGGGCACCTGGTCCGGCCGCATGTTGTCTTCCCCGATCAGCTTCCGGCAGAGTTCCGCAATGCGTTGCTGGAAAGCTTTCCCGGCTCCGGCGATTCGTACATCCCCATCGATCCTGAGAACTGGGCCACGGTGACCGACGGCATGTACCAGGTGACGCAGCCTGCCGCGTTCCATACCGCCGGTTCGGCACATCTGGAGGGGATCGACTTCGGAGGCAAGACAGGAACGGCGCAATTGATGAGCCACGAAGCGCTGGGAAAGACGAACAAGGGCAAGGCTACGAATCCTAATGTGTGGTTTGTTGGCGTCACGCCGCGGCGCAATCCGGAGTTGGTAGTCGCGGTTCTATGGCAGAACGGCCAGTTCAGCTACTACCCGGCCCGCATAGGCGCCAAGGTTGTCTCGGCCTATGTGGAAAAACAGCGCCGCATAGCGAACAATCTCGTCCAGCCGGCCAAAACGGCAGCCCCAGTGGAGATGAGCGCGGTGTGGACGGTGCCGACCCAAGATTCGGGCTCCAAATCCGAACCAGACCGCCTGCAAAGCGGGCATTTCCTGGTAGATAAAGGCCAAATCGTCACCACGGCCCCACCCGAATCACCAAAAAAGCTGGGTGCCCCATCCTTGCGACTTCCGTCTGTCGCAAGGGTGGGAAATCAACAACCCCATCCAGCGCATCTTCCGGTTAACCAATCCACGTCCGGCCCACAGCCCGCCATCCCCAGCTCCGGCAAAGGACTCTAGACCATGCGCCGGATTTTGAGCTTCCGCGACTTCGATTGGTACCTGCTGGCCATGGTGCTGCTGCTCTGCACCATCTCCGTGCTTGAAATCTACTCGGCCACGCTCCACACGAAGTACACGGGCTTTCACACCAAGCAGATGTTCTGGATCGCGGGCGGGCTTATCGGCATGTTTGTTTTCGCCAGAATCGACTATCACAAGCTGATCGACTTCGTTCCGTGGGCCTACGGCGTCTTCCTGGTCTCCTTGGTTGCAGTCAAGCTGTTTGGAGTCAAAGTGCTTGGCGCCAAGCGCTGGATCCGGATCGGCCATATCCAATTCCAGCCCTCGGAGTGGGTGAAGCTCGTTCTGATCATCGCGGTGGCCCGTTACTTCGCCAATCTTGGCGGCCGCTCGCTGACCTGGAAGGACATCTTCAAGGCGATTGCACTTGTCGGCGTTCCGATGGCGCTGGTACTTATTCAGCCCGATCTGGGCACAACCCTCACCTATATGCCAATTCTTGTTGCCGGCCTCCTTCTGGGTGGCATCAATCTGAAGCAGACGCTTATTCTCGGCATGTGCGCGGTGGCCCTGGTGGCCGGTGTCTGGTCGAGCGGCAAGCTGCTGAAGCCTTACCAGAAGGCCCGGCTCACCAGCTTTATCAATCCCGACAGCGACCCCAAGGGCACCGGCTACCAGATTCGTCAGTCGCTGATTGCGGTCGGGTCGGGGGGCGTTTGGGGCAAAGGCGCGGCCAAGGGAACCCAGACCCAGGGAGATTTCCTGCCCATCCCTCATGCGGACTTCATCTTTGCCGCATTTGGGGAGGAGCATGGGTTTGTCGGCGCGATTTTCGTGCTGCTGCTATACTTTTTCATATTGATGCGTTTGATTCAAAACGCTCAAACAGCCGCGGACATGTCCGGCTCGTTGATTATCATGGGCGTAGTGGCTGTGTTGACCTTTCAGATCGCGGTCAACGTGGGCATGGTCATCGGGTTTATGCCTGTCACCGGAATTCCTTTACCGTTAATGAGTTACGGCGGTTCTTCGGTGTTGTTTACGTTCCTGGCGCTGGGTACGGTGATGAATGTCCGTATGCGCCGCTTCGTAAACTGAAAGCCAGGCCCCATTGGGGGCCGGGCTTGGTTCGACAAGTTCACCTCTTGCGCCCCCAACCGGAACGGTCCGGAGCGCAAGAGTTCAAGTTTCATGCATTTACCGTGTATTTCCAATTGGGAATGCGCGCGATAGCCGGCCAGGTCCGGATGGATCTCGAGCCCGGCAGGACAAAGGGTTCATGAGCACGCAGAGACGGGAAAACCCTCGGCAGCATAGGAATTGTACGGATGTCGCGAAAGGAATGAGCCAGATATGGTTCGTTTTCATCGCGTGGTTCGCCCGTGCAATCGCCAGGGTTGGAACGGCCCCGCTGGATTCATCGGCAAGGTTGGCCACAAACTCTCTGCAATTGGGTCACCGCACCACACAGCTTGTTCGTCAGGATTTCCGCCGCACCCCGCACAGCTCGCCGCCCACCTGGGCCGCCCGCAGCGCGACAACCGGCACGCCAGCGACTCGCAGGTCCTCCCTCCCGCTTACCCCCGCCCCTTCCGTACTCGATTGTCTCCATCCCTCCTTGCCCATAATCCCAGCAGGCAAATGCCGCTGGACGGAAAGGTACGATGGCAAAAGAGATTTGCATTTCCAGTACGCCGCATGAAACGCGGCTCGCAATCCTCGAAGACGATCAACTCGCGGAAATTTATTACGAACGCGAAAACGAGTACACGCTGGCGGGGTCCATTTACAACGGCCGCGTCACACGGGTGCTGCCGGGCATGCAGTCCGCATTTGTGGACGTGGGCCTGGAGCGGGACGCGTTTCTGTATGTGACCGACTTCATGGAGCTCGAAGACCCGGAGGAGACGGACGAGCTTGAAAAGGCGGCCGCCACGGGGGGCAATCAGGCGCCGCGCGAAGTGCGTCACACGAATGAGCCGGACCGCAACGCTGGACGCCAAGAGAATCGCGGCGGGGAGAGCGGTCAGCGCCAAGGGCAAAAGCCCGACCAGAAGCAGGCACAGCGTCCTGACCGCGGAGCGCAGGACCGCCAAACCCGCGAGAAGCAGTTTGTTGTCGAGCCGGCCGTTGAGACTGCCGATGCGCCCGTTTCTCAATCTTCTTTCAGCCCTGGCGCTGCTGACACAGGCGAGGAAGACGGCGCCGGCGCCAAGCGCTGGCGGGGACGGCGGCGGCGGCGCGGTGGCCGCAGCTCCCCAGGCACACCTGAAGGCCAACCCAGTTCCGAAGGGCCCTCAGAGGATTACAGCGAGACATCGTCGGAAAGCGCCGCTACCTCGGACATTCAAGCCAGCGCTGAGCCCATTGAAAGGCCTTCGTCACCAAGCTGGTCCGCACCCGCACACGCTCCTTCACCGCATGCCAGCCAGGTACCGGCTCCATTTGTTCTGCCCGGCGAGTCCCTGCGCAAATACGGCGGCACGGCGGAAGACGAGTCGCCCAAATCTGCTCTGGCGCCGGCCGCACCGGTTCGCCCAGCTTCCACCTTCAAGCCGGCAACGTTGATTGAAGCGCCCTTGGATTGGGACGGCAGCGGTCTACTGCCCGGCGAGTCGCTCTCTCGTCATCGCACGCGCCAGCCCGAGCCTCCAGTTGCAATCGACACCGAGGCGCGGGAAACTTTCTCCGATAGGCCTGCTGCCAGCGATGCTGAATTCGGTACCGCCGCTCCCGACGCCGTTGAAGAGCAGGATTTCTTCGCCGAGCGCGCCGATGCCGATGCGGTGGCGGAAACAGCTCTTCAATTGCCTGTCGATGAGGAAACGGAACAGCCCCTGTTGGAAGAGGAGGAATTCGAAGAGACTTCTGAAGTCTCGTACGGGGCGCACGCTCGTGAGAATGCCGAGGCACGCGAATTCGGGACGGAAGATGGGGTCGATGAGGTTTCGACCGAGGAACTCGTTTTAGAAGCAACTGAGAGCCAGGACGAGGAGGTAGCCGAATCGGCCGTTGTCGAGGAGACGGAGCCGGAAGCGAAGGATTCCAACGCATCCGCCTCGCACCATGTTGACCCCTTGCCTCCAACCAGCTTCCGCTTGTTTGGACTGGGCAAAAAGAAGACCGAGGAGCCCGCGCCAGCCCCTCCGCCGGCCCCCAAGCCCGCCACTGTCGCAGCCGTTTCAGCCTACGCCCCCGGCGCCGGCCTCATTGAAGAAGAAGTGATTGAGGAAGAGGAGTTCGACGCCCCGCACCATCATCACAGCAAGGCCGACGAGCACGATCTGGAAGATTTCGAAGAAGAGACACTTCCTCCTCAGCTTCGCACCGGCGACCTGGGCGAGTTGCTGCAGGAGGCTCACCTCGACCACAAGATCCAACTGAACTTCGACGATAAAAACGTGGAAGACGAATCCTTCGATGAAGACGAGGATGAGGAGGAAGAACCTGCCGCCGAAGGGCAGCCCACCGCCGGCGCCGGCCAGGATTCATCGCAGCAGAGGCGCGATCGCGGAGGCCGCGGCCGCCGTGGCCGTGGCGGCCAGCAGGCAGGACCGCAAGGGGGCCAGGGCCAGCGCCGCGGCATGACCCGCCGCTCCGCACAGACCTCAGATCTGCCCATCATCAGCGACCTGCTGAAGCCTGGCCAGGAGATTCTGGTGCAGATTGCCAAAGAGCCTATCGCCAAGAAGGGCGCGCGGATTACCTCCCACATCGCTCTGCCAGGGCGCTTTCTGGTGTTCATGCCTACTGTGTCGCACATCGGTGTGAGCCGCAAAATCGAATCCGACGAAGAGCGGCAGCGGCTGAAGCGGATTCTTGTGCATGAGCGCGGCGAAGCTTCTGGCGGATTTATCGTTCGCACTGCGGCCGAGGGGGCTTCGGAAGAGGACCTGCGCGCCGATCTTCGGTTCCTCATCCATCTCTGGGACGAGATCAAGACGCGGTCTGACACCTCAAAGTCACCTGCGCTGATCTATCACGATCTATCGTTGATCGAGCGCATCCTGAGGGACCAGGTCAGCTCCAACTTCGCGTCGATCTGGGTCGACTCGCAGGAAGACTACGAGCGCATCGTTCGCTTCCTCAACCGCTTCTCACCGACGCTGGTCCGCCGCGTGAAGCTCTACACCAAAGAGGTGCCGCTGTTTGAGCACTTCGGCATCCAGGACGAAATCTCGAAGGCTCTTCGCTCCAAGGTCTGGCTCAAGAGCGGCGGGTCCATCGTGATTAACCAGACTGAAGCGTTGGTTGCCATCGACATCAATACGGGCAAGTATGTCGGCAAGTCGGCGCGGCTTGAGGACACCATCGTCAAGACCAACCTCGATGCGGTGCCGGAGATTGTCCGCCAGATTCGCCTGCGCGACCTGGGCGGCATCATCGTCATCGACTTCATCGACATGGACGAGCGGAAGAATCGCTTCAAGGTTCTGGCCGCACTGGAAGAAGCTCTCAAGGCCGACCGCGCGCCCACAAAGGTTCTTCAATTCAACGATTTTGGACTGGTCGCCATTACCCGCAAGCGCGTCAAGCAATCTCTGGAGCGGACTCTGAGCGTTCCTTGCCCAACATGCCAGGCTACCGGCATGGTCAAGAGCCCCACGACGGTCTGCAACGAGATTTACACGGAGTTGCGCAAGATGAAGAAGCACTTCGAGGGCGCGGATGTTCTGTTGCGCGTGAACCCGGAAACGGTGAAGGTGCTCAAACAGAACAACGCCTCATGGCTCAACGAATTCGAGGAGTTGGTCGGCAAGAACATCCTGGTGAAGAGTGACGCTAGTTTGCATCCGGAGCAGTTCGATATTCAGGGATAACTCGCGAAAAACCGATTCCAAACATCGAGGCCGGAGCGGCTGCTCCGGCCTCGATGTTTGCCACCAACTGGGTATCCATTTGACTCAGGCAGGCCCAACCTATTGTCGTTTTGAACCGGCGAATCGCAGGGCCTTGTAATAGTCGTCCACCGGCTTCGCCGACCCACGGCATCAACCCTCGCTCACGCGTGCCGTAGCTGGCTCGCTAACTTGCTATACCCGCAAAGCGGGTGCTAACTTGCTGAATTCAGTGCGCCGTGGAAAGGCGCTGATCCACAGCGGGAGTTAGACCCGCCCGGGAACTGGTTCGCTCCACCCGGTAGTAATCGAAGCGGCGGCGGAGGTAACGAAGTCGTCGGAGCCTTCGGTGT